>OMEJ01000010.1_pt1 | contig 246485 bp, 258 predicted proteins | sample 1645361 | NCBI WGS metagenome assembly OMEJ01 (sample SAMEA103958156, study PRJEB25191) | human gut metagenome
TGTTTGTGGACTTTTTCTTTTTGTTCAAACGCACGCTCCTTTGATCGTCCCACCGTGGCAAAGTCGGGCGAGAAAATCAAAGTTCCAATTTTTATCAGGCGCAAGGGCGCGGAAGTTTTCCACCCTGCACTTGCGGCTGGTGGCTCGTTGATGGCTTAAAGCAAAAAGCTCTAGGCTTAACCCCTCTTCTTTGCGGATCTTTCTGATCCGCTCTCCAACAAGGGATGCTAGTTCGGCTGGTTCAGATTCAGGCTGATCTTTCGCTTTTTTCACAGAGAACACCTCATTTGCGGGCAATCATCAGATGCCACGGAACGTAAAGGTGAACTCCACAGGTTTGGTTACATCAGGAATATACTCCGGGTGGACATTGGCACCCCAGCTGTCATCGCCGCCAACGCCCATCTGCTCGCCCATAGCACGGATGACCGTGTAATGGACCGGGGGCAGCTCGTAGGGATGCTTGGCACTCTCCATTTCATGGGGAGTGTAGGGCAGCGCAGAGAAGAACATGGGCTTTGCGGCATCTGCGGTAAACAGCAGCCCGCGACCCTTGCGGTCCACTACCTTTGCCCAGCGCACAGCGGTCTTTGCACCGCACTCCTGCGGCACAAGGTACTGTGCCATGTTGTCTGCGACCTTGTTCTGGTAAATGCCCAGCTTTGCACCATGCTGACGATCCCAGTAGGTCTCCGCAGGGCCGTTTCCGTACCACTCCACCGTGTCGTAGTCAGCGTCGATCTTGAACAGTACGCCGAACTCCGGCATTGCTGCAAGTCCTTCCACCGGGTCATAGTGCAGGGTGGTCTGGATGCGGCCATCACCGAACACACGGTACTGCAGGCTGCACTCTGCTGCGGGGCTGGTCTGGAGGTTATAGAGATAGGTCACGACCACGCTGTCGGCTTCCACCTCGCAGGTGGGGTTCTGGAGGATGGTGCCGCCATGAACAGACGGGATCTCCTTGCCGATGCCCTTGGCGGTAGCGTACAGGCTTGCCAGCTTCCACTGACCGCGAACGCCGCCCATGTTGTTGCCGCAGTCGTTGTCGGTGGGAGCGCGCCAGAAGTTGGGACGGGGAATCTCCTGAATCATCTCCTTGCCGGCATAGCGGTAGGAAGTCAGACCGCCATTCAGATCGGAGAACAAAACATCGAAATTCTCACCACGGACACCGATGTTGTGTGTACCGTGCGTAACGGTAAACGGCGTGACCTTCTTGCTGGGAATGGAACGAACCACAGCGATCACACCCTGTCCAAAGGCGACTTCATGACCTTTCTTTGCCCAGCTGGTGTCCTCCTTCAAACGGAAGCTGATGGTCACTGCATATTCACCGGGGAGCGCAGGGACCATAAACGGCAGCGGGAAGCTGGAACGCTCTTCGGGAGCAACATCAATATTGATCAGTTCCTGCTGCTGATACAGCTTTCCATCACGATGCAGCAGAGCAACGCAGTCGAAAGCATCCGTAGAGGTGAACAGGTTCTTGTTCCAGACTTCAAAGCCAGAGTTGTCGATGGAAATGGCGATGTTCTGATAGCAGAACTTGACCTCCTGCATCTTGGGAGAAGGAGCACGGTCACCACCGTAGGCAATGCCGTTTCCGCTGAAATTATAGTCGGTAGGACGCTCACCGAAGTCGCCGCCGTAGGCTTGGAACCACTTACCGTAGCGGTCTTTTTTCCAGATGGACTGGTCGATGTAATCCCAGATGAAGCCGCCCTGATAGCCGCAGTTCTTCTGGTCGGCAAGTTCCGTGTACTTGTGCAAAGCACCGTTGGAGTTGCCCATAGCATGAGAATATTCGCACTCGATATAAGGCCGCTTATCGCCCTGTGCCAGATACTCTTGAATGTCCTTCACAGTGCTGTACATATGGCTCTCGATATCGGTGGTTTCGAGGAAGCGGGGATCATTGACCACACCTTCGTAATGCACCAGACGGGTGTCATCAAAGCGGCGGACCATCTCTGCCATCTGGAGCAGGGTCTCACCACCAAACGATTCGTTGCCCAGAGACCAGATCAGAACAGCAGGATGGTTTTTGTCACGCTGGTAAGTGGAATTCATGCGGTCAAACAAGACAGCTTTCCACTCCGGCTTATCATTGGGCAAAACGCCCTCGATGCCGCGAATGCCAGCCTGATGAATATCCCATGTGCCATGGGATTCCAGATTGTTCTCTGCGATCAGATACAGACCATACTCGTCGCACAGGTCGTACAGTGCATCCTGATTCTGGTAATGGCTGGTACGGATGGCATTGATGTTGTTCTGCTTCATGGTGATGATATCCCGAAGCAGTTCCTCATGGGTGTGTACGCCCACAGCACGACCCGTAATGGAGCTGAACTCATGACGGTTGGCACCCTTGAACACGATGCGCTTGCCGTTGAGCAGCATCCGATTGTTCTTCAACTCGAACTTGCGGAAACCGACTTTCTGCCCAGTCACCTCTACTAGATGGCCTGCATCGTCCAGCAGCTCGATTTCCAGTTCATACAGAGCCGGGTCCTCTGCACTCCACAGGTGGGGGTTCTCCACCGCATGGCTGAACAGAGCAGAACCGCCGTTCAGTGCGATTTCTTCGGAGAACACTTCCAGCTCACTGCGGCGCAGGGTCAGACGGGCCGCGCCCTTTCCCTCCACCTGCAGTGCAACTTCCAGCGTGGAATGAGTAAAATCATCCCCGGCAAACAGCGTTTTGACGGATACATCTTCCAGATGCACGGTGGGGATGGCGTACAGCCACACGCTGCGGAAGATGCCGGAGAAGCGGAAGAAGTCCTGATCTTCGCACCAGCTGGAGGAAGTCCACTTGAACACCTGCACAGCAAGTTTGTTCACGCCCGGCTGGAGATAGGAAGTCAGATCGAATGCGTGTGCGGAGAAGCTGTCCTCGGTGTAACCCACATAAGACCCGTTCAGCCAAAGAGCCATGCCGCTTTCCACACCCTCGAACTCGATGTGGACGGGCTTGCCCTGCATGGATTCCGGCAGCTCGAAGTATTTTACATAGCTTGCCACCGGATTGAACCGCTGCGGGATCTCGCCCGGCTGTACTTCTTCACGGCCATCCCACGGATACTGAATATTTGCGTACTGGGGAATGTCGTAGCCCTCCATCTGGATGTGTGCCGGAACATGAATGTCATCCCAGCCGCTGCAATCGTAATCCGTCTTTTCAAAGCCGGGGATGGCACTGGTGTAGTTCTTTGCGTAGGCGAATTTCCAGATACCGTCCAGCTTCAGCGCCAAAGAAGAGGAGCCTGTCCGATATTCTTCGCGGGAAGCGTAAGTACGGAAACTTGCATGAGCATTCAGCACGTTTTCCTTGAAAAAGGTGGGGTCTTTTACTTTTGCAAAATCAAATGCAGCCATAGTATTTCCTCATTTACCTTTTATAATTTTATAATATTTCTCCAGCCTCCCCGGAGGAATCGCTGGATTCCTCCGGGGAACAGCAGATGAAGGAGAAATGATAATGGCTTGTTATCAGACTGCTTCACGCAGTTTTTCATTTGCTTCTTCAACTTTCAGATGAGACAGAATGAAGGTGATGATGGCATCCAGAGCAAACGGGATCACCAGATACATGATCTTCAGCATATTGATGCAGGAATCCGGCTGAACGGTCAGAGCGCTGTCAAAATGGCTTGCTGCCAGCAGCCAGCCGGTGATGGCAGTACCCAGACCGCCGCCCAGCTTCACACCGAGAGAAGTGCAGGAGTACATCGTGCCATCCACGCGCTTATGCTTCGTCAGCCAAGTATATTCAGAGCAAGCTGCGATCACAGCGTTCATATCGCCCTGCCAAGGACCCTGACCAAGAGCTGCGATTGCAGTAAAGAGCAGCATCAAGGTTACATTGCCGCTGCCCATGTAACCAGCTACAGCAACCAGTGCACGAGAAATTGTTGCCAGAGTATAGCTCATTACATTCAGCTTATACATTCCATTCCACTTTGCAACCAAGGTCGGGGTGAACACCAGTGCGATGATCAGAGGAATGTTGATTGCCCAAGAGAATACACCGAACAGATTCTGGTTGCCAAGGATGTAGGTTGCATAGTAGGTGCCCATGCTGATCATGGCACCGTAGATCTGCTGCAAAATGTAGGTGATGCAAATCATCATATAATATTTGTTACCAGCAAGCAGCTTTGCAGCCTGAACCAGATTATACTTTTCGTCCTGCTCGATTTCCTTTTTGTCGGTGGTATCCACCAATTCGCTTTCCGGCAGTTCCTTCACGGAGAGAACGGAGAGGGTGTTGACAAGCAGACCGATGATGGCGTAGATGATTGCAACAGTGCGCCAACCGGCAGCACCACCGCCCAATGCCGTAACAGCACCCAGCGTGATGGACTGGATGAGCAGGCTGGTGGCAAAGGCGAACATGAAACGCCAAGAACCCATCTCGACCTGTTCGGCACTGTTCTTCGTGACGAGAGCAGTCAGTGCAGAGTAAGCAATGTTGTTGGCAGTGTAGAATACAGCGTTCAGCAGAGTATATGCGATCAGGAACCATGCGTACTGTGCAAACTGTCCCAGATTGGTCGGGATGGCGAAAATTGCCACCAGCGTAATGGCACAGCCAATGTAGCCGTACAGCATCCAAGGACGGGCTTTGCCCATCTTAGAATGTGTTTTGTCAATCAAAGAACCAAAGAAAATGTCCGTCACACCGTCCAGCAGTTTGGAAACTGCAATCAGAGTGCCGACAATACCGGGGTTCAGGCCAACGGTGTTGGTCAGATAGATCATGACGAAGGAGGACAGGAATGCATACACCACGTTGCCTGCAATATCGCCTGAACCATAGCCGACTTTATTATACCACTTTAGATAACGTTTCTCAGTCATTGTGCTTTCTCCCATCTTGCTTGTTTTGTGTGGGCGCGACCAATCTGCTGCGCACTTCAGACTGGAATTCTCATTACGCAAGTTGCCCAAATCTCTTGCGTTCCGTCTGAAAATATTATAGAATCTAATGGAACGAAAAGATATAGACAAGATGGAACAGAATATGCACAAAATCAAAGAGTTTGTAATTTTTTGATAGAACATTTACCAAATCGCTGTAAAATCTCTGAAGATGAGGAGGACGCAGGGATGTATTTCAACTCAGGATATTTGAACAACTCCCGTTTGGATTTCAAAGACTACTCAAAGCCGCTGGTCGTAGGCAGCTGCGGCACTTATCGCTTGAAAAAACGCCCTAAGCTACCTACTTTTTGGGCAAAGGGTCGCAGAGACTATCAAATCCTCTATGTGGCATCTGGTAAAGCACATTTCTGGTTCGATGGTGTTGAGGAAGTGGTGACTTCTGGACACATGGTGCTTTATCAGCCGAAAGAAATCCAGAAGTATGTCTACTATGTAGAAGATCATCCAGAGGTGTTCTGGATTCACTTTACAGGATATGATGTCAAAAACATCCTGAACTATCATGGAATCCCCTTGGACAAGCACGTTTTTTACAGCGGCACACTGCCGGATTATAAAATGCTGTTCCGAAAGATCATCCGGGAACTGCAACAATGCGAATATGGCTATGAAGACTATATTGCTTCTCTCTTCAACATCATTCTGCTTTTAGTAAGCAGGCAACAGCAGGAAAGCGAGAAAACAACTACAAGCATCCCCGAAGAAATCGAAGCCGCCGTTGCCTACTTTAACGAGAACTATAACACAAAGGTCAGTGTGGACGATTACGCAGAATCGCTGCATATCAGTACGAACTGGTTTATCCGTAATTTTAAGCTGTACATGAAAATAAGCCCTGCACAATACATCCTGTCCCTTCGGATGGTAAATGCACAAAGCTTATTGGAGAACACCGAATACAATATTGGAGAAATTGCAGAGATCGTAGGGTATGATAACCCACTCTATTTTAGCCGGGTATTCAAGAAAGAGTATGGTGTCAGTCCGGCACAGTACCGAAAGAATCTGGAAAAATCTACTGAAAAATGAGAAAGATTCCTTGATTCAGACGTTCCTGCCTGTTGAGATGTACCTGACATATCAAGTTGACGGCGAACCGTTGGAACAGCTCCCGAATGGATACAGCGACCATTATGTGCCGGATGGCTTTGTACGAGATTAGAGTGTATACAAGGAGGTCTCTTTATGTTAGAGCATTTTTTCAAATCGCTAGTTGCAACAGTTTCTGACCCTTACCAATGCAATCGCATCACGGATGCGTTGGCGGCAGCTGGAATTAAATTCTATTGCAAATCCAAAGATGTCAATCGGCATAACACATTTGACCAAGCGAGAATTGGAACTCTCGGCATAAAACCGAGGTATGTCACAGAGGTGTTTGTGGACAAAGAAAATGCTGATATGGCTCTGCACATTATACATACCCTGTCATAAGCCCGGAGTTCCCCTGCGAACAAAATATTCCGATATAAAAAGGGACGCTGCCGCCTCTGGGTGAGAGGTTGCAGCGTCTTTTTGGTATCAGAGGGCGAATGATTTGTCAGACTAAACGGCTTTCAACGAATAATATACTTTCAGCTTGCGTTTTCCTGTTCGTCAAGAATGCGCCAGCCGTCCATCAGGTCTGAATTTTCCATAATAAAGGTGTGGGCAGTATCCTGTCCCCACGAGTTGTCGTATTTCAGCATCAGATAATCGCTCAACTCGGTTCGATTTTTGAACTTCAACAAGCGATACGGCTCCTGAAAAGCGACCTTTTCGACAAAATATACCGCATCCGATGTGGGAAGCATAACGCCGACATGACCGATCATAAGAGAATTGTCCGTTTCAGAGAACTGATCGTGCAGGACTACGGAGACGAGACGGATCTTATCATCGTCCACGAAGGAGAGACCGCGTTTCTTCCATTCCTGCTGAATCGTTTTCAAATGGGTAGGAATATCGGTCGTATTAGTGGTTTTAACCGGGGCAAAAAGCGCATCAAACTTTTGCCGTTCGTCGCCGCAAAGGGATTCTGGATCGGAATCCAGTGTTTCATAGTCCATAAACAGGGTGTCCTCGGCTGAGTCAAGGTCTGCCTTGCCCGTGACAGTGATAAAATCACCGAACAGCCCACAAGCGGTAATCCGACAGTTCCAGCCGGGGAAGGTATCGTATTTTTCCGTCCATGCGTCCTGCATGGAGTAAGGATCGTATTTCAGATCCGAAGGCTTGGCATTTTCAAACCCTGTGGTGAGCCATGCCGGGTCCACAGCATTGTTGAACTTTTGCACATGATCAAAGAAGGTCTGTATCCGTAGGTCGGATACGCCGGCATCCTGCAAAAGCTTGGAAAGAAGAGCTTGTGTATCCGAATCTGCCAAATTGGAGTATTCAATTTGCTGAAGGACGGGCTGAGAAGTTTTTTGAGTGCAGCCTCCTGCCAGAAGCGCACCGCAAAAAAGTGCAGCGGTGCAGACAAGAAAAGTTCGACGTTTCAAAAATGGTCACCTCGTTGTGTTTTTCGGAAAGTTTCTTTGAGTGCCGGAGTCTCAACCATAAGCGAAGAGAGCAACGCCGTTGGTCTCGTAACGAATGGTATCACAGATAAACAAAGAAAATCAATGACTTCTGTCGTATTTGACCATATATAATGTTGCAGTATCCATATCCCATACGGCTAACGCCCATTGGGGGAAAGACAATGCGGCAGTTTTCTGAACGATTTTCTTCATGTCGGACACAACAGGAGTATACCCAAGTTGGAATAAGAATTTTCCGTTTTTTCTGAATGGAAGGTTCAAATCGCTTTCCAGATAGACGGAGGATACCAACTTGCGAAGCGCGGCATGGCGATTTCGGCCAACCTCGTTTCCGCCGCCTTGATGGAATCGCCCATGGCATGATAGCGTTCTGTCGCCGCCGTTGCTCGTTCCCGCAGTTCGTCGGCACTGTTGATCTTCTGCTCCTTGCCCTTCGCCGCCGTGTGCTTGCCACGCTTCACCTCGTAGCCCTGCTGTATCAGCTTTTGAAGAAAAACTTCAAAGTCTTTCGGCTGCTCTGCAAGGATGGTGTCGATGATTCCGCACAGGCGGTCACGGTTGCTTTCTCTCGGAGGGTAAACGATCGAGTTGCGCCGAGCACACAAAGTAATCTCTCCAACCCTACAGCTCAGTTTCCACCGCAAGCTGCTCCTGCTTTTCTTTTTCGTCAGCGATTTGGACATCAACATCTTCGCGCATCTTTTTCAGAAGTGCGAGGACTCGCTTGATTTGACCCTTGGTGTTTTCCACCCTGCTCTGTGCCTGATTGATGTGATCCAGAACTGCCCAGTCTGCAAAGAGGCCGTCAAAGAAGAAATCCGCAAATTTCAAAAAGCTGTCCACCGTAACCTGAAGGTCTGCGGTGATCTCAACATCGGAAAGTTCAGTTTTGAACCGCCGCAGTTCCACTTGGAGCTGTTCGATTTGTTCCTGTGCATCGTCCAGTTTCTCATACTTGGCAAGATCGGCCATCAAACCGCCGCCCATTACGTCCCATGTACTCCAGCCCTCGGCATTGTCGAGGGTTTCCAGAACTTCATTGACCGTATGCAGGGCGGTCTTTCCGGCGTTGATGGCTTCCAGCAGCTCCCGTTTTTGGACTTTCAGCGCGGCAATGCGGCTTTCGCTTTCTGCAACCTGCTGTGCGGCAGGGTGGGCAGATGCTTTGATGCTTTTGATTTTTTCGGAAAGAGCAGCTTGATACTGCCTTTCGCAATCGGACAGCCGTTCCAGTCTATTTTGAATCTGCTCCAAGTCGGCATCAACGGAAGAAAGATCATGGAGAGCCGCATCGTACTTGACACGGGCTGCATAGGCTTCCTGCCGTTCCTTGTCCAGCTTTTCATCCATTTTTCCGATCACCTGATAGAAAAATGCGGCAAGGCTGTGTCCCTCCAGACGGTCCACATCAGCCTGCTCTGCCAGCTTGGATTTTTCCAGCTTTTTCAGGCGATCAGCAAGCGTATCTCTCTGGGCGGTCAGTTCTTTCTGTTTTGCTTCGCAGCTTTTCTTTTCAGCGACCTGCTGCCAAAGCTCTTTCAACGTAGAATCACTCATATGGAATGTCCTTTCCCGGCATTACGTTTCTTCGTTCAGAAGCTGGTTCAAAAAATGCTGCCGATTATTTACAAATGTTTTGGTGATAACGTAGCTGTCCGTATCTTCATACTGACAAGGATGAATCGTGCCATTGTCGAAGCTAAAAATTTCAGCATCAGGCATTCCGAGGAGAATGGGTGAATGTGATACGATAATGAATTGCGCCCCTTCTTGGGCACACCGATAAATGTTGATCAGTAACGTGAGCTGCCGCTGCGGGGATAAAGCGGCTTCCGGCTCGTCAAAAATATAGACTCCATCTGCACCCATGTAGTCCTGCGCAATGGCGAGGAAACTTTCACCGTGTGATTTTTGGTGATAGCCTTTGGAGGGATGATCGTCATCGGAATAGTCGATTTCCTTGGTGGCTACATTATAGAAACTCTCTGCTCGGAGAAAATACCCGAACTTTGGTCTGCGATATCCCTTGGAAATCGTCATAGCCTCACATAGTTCCGAATGGGAGTTGTATGTGGAAAATGAATAGTTCTTCGTTCCACCCTCTGCGTTGAAGCCGTAAGCAACAGCGATTGCTTCCAGAAGCGTAGATTTTCCACTTCCATTTTCGCCAACAAAGAACGTAATGGGCTTATGGAATGTAAAAGTGTCGATTCCACTGATGGCAGGAATCTGACGAACATAATTGTATGGGCGAACTCTGTTCCAGTCGATGGTCAGCCCTTGGATAAATAAATCGTTCATACAGCACTCCTTATTATATAATGTAGGAGAACGCTTAGTTCCGCTCAAACCCAAGATAGCGGGTGCCCTGAAAACTCAGCTTTCCGATGTCGCCCTGCACGAGCATTCCGTAGTCCGAACCACTTACGGTAAGCTCCATGCGGTCGCCGCTCTCTACCTGAAAGGTCACATAATAGGTCGTGAACGTATGCGCCATCGTATTGTCTGTATGGTGGCGAGAAACTTCCGTTCGCTTTGCCACAACCGTTGCCGGAACAGTCAGCTGCGGCGAATGGTTGTTTTTATTCCATGTGCTGATATTTCCGATGATGGTGTATAGGATCATGCCCAAAACCACAAGGAACAGGATGGGAAACAGAATGCTGAACAGCATATCAATTCCAGCGTAAAACATCTTATTCCTCCAAAATTTCTTCCAGCAGGTCTTTTACATCGTCCAGAAAAGATTCTTCTCCGAGGGTGTTCACCTTGAAGAACACCGCTTGACTGCCTCCTGCGGTGATGGCAGACAGCCGGATGGGGCTGTCCCCATTCTGGAACATGGTCAGTGTCAGACTCAGGCGGTTGCCGCCCATCATGCTGTACCGTTCAAATACACGGACACTGCACCGGGCATCGCCCTCTTTGAAATCACTGCCTGCCTCTAAATCTGCCGACCAACTGCTGTCTGGGATTTCTTGTTCCAGCTTCCGAAGCAGTTTGTCAAAGTTTTTGTTTCGGATGGTCTTTTCAAAGATTGCCATAATGGTTCCTCCGTTCTGACAATTAAAAATCGGTCCCTTATTTTTGATACGAGCAGAGCCACAGGAAAATTGCGGAGAAATCGCTTGAAGAGAGGAATTTTGTCTAATTTGATTATAGCATATCTTTTGGAAGAACAAAATACTTTATGTACGCCGCCCGCAGGCGGCAAAGATCAGTCCGGGGGAAATTTCAGTTCCGCAAACTCTGCATCGGTCAGCAGTTTCAGTTTTTCGATGACCTGTTTCGTGGATAAGCCCCAGCCGGGTGCCGGTGTTGTAGAACATGGAGATAATGCTCAGTCATCTCGGTGTCGGCATGGCCTACATTGCCTCCATGGGCTGGATCTTGTTTATGCAGAAAAAGGGCCTTTGGCAGCAGCTGATCCACGCAGCCGCCGGATGTGAAAAGCTCTTCTTCACACTGGGTGGTTTAGTGTTGATGATGAGCCTGCACATTTTTTCCATTCATGCTAACCATCTACGATTATTTCCTCAATAGGTCGTTTTGCATTTTATGCCATGCAAAAGGCAGAATCAGATATAAAAAGTTCTTTCGTATGTAAAAGCCTTCAAAAACAACTTGAAACACTTTTGTTGCAATGGTACAATAATAATGTTATTTTATGGAAGCTCGGCGCAAAGCCCATGCGGACAGGCCGCGGGTGTGTGGATTCCTATGGGATGTGTAAGAATAGCTAGGGCAGCACTGTGCTACTGCACTTTCCGATAATGTGAGGGAGGTATAATTTATATGATGAAAAAGATCTCCCGCCGCTCCTTTTTGCAGGTCTGCGGCATTACGGCAGCTACGGCGGCGTTGACTGCCTGCGGCGGCGGTAAGACCGAAACGGCTAAAAAAGACGATGTGCACGAAGCCATCACCTTTATGGCACCTTATAAGGAGATAGAAGCCTTTATTGAGCAGGTACACAGCGTTTACCCGGAAGTGAACATCGAGGTCGTGCCCTACAGCGGCGATAACACCACCACCTGTTTGCAGAATATGTTTGCGGCGGGCGACCTGCCGGACGTCTGCACCTTGACCTACTACGACCCCCGGATCGATCTGGTCTCCGACAAACTGCTGGACCTTTCCGGCTACGATTTTACGGATAACTATGTGGAGTCCCGTCTGCAGGACGTGTTCGACAACGGTGCCATCTACCTGCTGCCCTCGACCTACAACTGCTACGGCATCACCTACAACAAGACCCTGCTGAAAAAATACGGCTGGGAGCTGCCCAATTCTTTCGCTGAGCTGGAAGAACTGGCTGCAAAGGCAAAGGAAACCGGGGTCGATCTCTGTCTGCCACAGATCCAGTACCCGGGCTACGGTTTCCAGTATCTGTGCAACATTGCGGACGCCGATTTCCTCGGCACACTGGACGGCAGGCTGTGGCAGCGGGATTATCTGTCCGGTAAGGCGAATGTCAGCAATACCCCCGGCATGATGCAGGCGATGGCCTATGTCCAGAAGTGGAAGGACATCGGGATGCTGAACGACACCGGCGACGCTCTTGACGACAATGTGACCCGGCAGAGGATGACCGAGGGCAACACCCTGTTTCTGATGGGCGGCACCAACGGCATCGTGGAGGCAGACGGCAACGCCGATAAATACGGGCTGATGCCGTTTCTCTCGGAGGACGGCACCCAGAACGTTTTTGTGCTGAATGTGAACCGCTTCTACGGTCTGAATAAAAAGCTGGAGCAGGACCCCCAGAAGCTGGAAGATGCGCTCAAGGTGATGCGTGTGCTTTCCACCGTTGCAGGCACCAGCGCTCTGCAGCCCGCAACGGCGCTGAAAAGCAGCCTGCTGCCCTTCAAGGACGCAAAAGCGGACGGCACCTACTATGCCGACATCGCCGATGCCCTGAATGCAGGCAACACCGCGCCCTTTATCTATTCCGGCTGGGAAAACACCATCGTGACCACTGGCCTTAAAATGCTGGACTTCATGAAGGGCAATGCCACCATGGAGGATGTGGTCCGTCAGCTGGACGAGGATCAGGATAGTGTGGTGAACAACACCCCGGATACCATCACTACCGTTACGGAGGAGCTTTCGCAGGAGGACTGCGCCATGCTGGTGGGCCGCTGCTTTGCACAGGCTACCGGCAGCGACCTTGCGCTGGTGTCGCTGAGCACATGGATCCCCGGCAACCCCACCGATCAGAACCATCACGGCGTAGCTGCCAAGCTGTACGCCAAGGGCATTACGGATTACGACCTTTCGGTGATCCTGCCCACCGGCTGGAACCGCACCATCCAGACCGTTACCCTGACCGGGCAGCAGATCAACGACCTGCTGGCCACGGGCTACGATGCCTACGGCAACGGCAAGGGCTACCCCTATGTGCTGGTAAGCCCGGTGCAGCCGGATGCGGGCAAGACCTATCAGGTCGCCATCTGCGGTGTGAGTGACCAGCTGGCTGCGGAGACCACGGTCACAGACAGCGGCGTGGTGGGCATGGATGCCGCAAAAGCCTTCTTTGGTGCATACACCACCATCAGCCGGGCAGACACTGCATGGAGCTGAACAGAACGGACAGGAGATACCGGATGTGAACAACAAACTATATAAAAAGCTGCTTTGGGGCACCGGCTTTGTCATTGTTGCGGTCATCCTGACCCTTTTTATCATGAGCCAGACCTACATCCAGAACCTTGTCTACCATGAGCGGCTGAACCAGATGGAAGAGGTCACCCACCAGATGTTCCGCAGTCTGGAGGATGTCATCGACACCCATTGGAGCGAGGTGAATGTACAATGCAATTATTTGTACTGCACTCCGTTAAAGACCGATACCGAGTTCTATCGCTATCTGAAAAAGCTGTCGGAGCTTTCCAATTACCATGAAAGACAGATCGAACTGGTTGCCGTGGACGCTGACGGACATTACTATACCGAGAATGGCGGCATGGGGCTGCTAAGGGAAATGAACTATCTGGCAGACTCTCCGCAGTGGGTCAGCTATGTTTCTAACTCGCTGACCGTGGACGACTCCCGGATGGTGTTCCTGGAACAGCTCTCCACCCCCATCACACTGCAAAGCGGAGAAAAAGAGATCACCCTGCGCTACTTTGGCATTTCGCAGAGCATGACCCAGCTGAACGATTATTTCCGCTGTGATGCCTACGAAAATAACAACAGCGTCTATGTGCTGGATGACGATGGTTTCAAGCTGTTCAACGCCAACGATACCGAACTGCTGAAGGGACACAACGTATACACCGTGCTCTCCCGGATGTCCTATCTGCACGGCTCTTCCTTTGCGGAGGCAAAGGAGCGGCTTGACCGCACAGGTTCCTGTTATTCCAACGCCGTGCTGGACGGCACCGAGTATTTCTACGCCCTGAAGCAGATGGAAAACGCTCAGTGGACACTGGCGTTCCTTGTTCCGGCAAAATATGTGGCCGTGAATACGCAGAAGCTGGTCAGCATCGTCATGATCATCATCATCGTCATTGCAATGGTGTTCTCGGTCATAACAGTTTTCGTCGGCTGGTTTCTCCTGCGGCAAAAGCAGCAGCAGGAGCTGCAGGCAGAAAAAGAAGCGAACCTCCGTCTGGAGCAATACAACATCCATCTGACGCAGGTAAACGATGAGCTGCGGCAGGCACAGGACATTGCCGCAGAGGCGTTACAGTCCGCCGAGCGCGCCAGCAAGGCTAAGACGGACTTCCTTGCCAACATGAGCCACGATATCCGCACCCCCATGAACGCCATCATCGGCATAACTACTCTGATGAAAAACGAGCTGCACCAGCCGGAAAAGCTGGCCGAACATCTGGACAAGCTGGAAAATTCCGGCCAGTTGCTGCTGGGCATCATAAACGATATTCTGGACATGAGCCGCATCGAGAGCGGCAAGACCACCCTGAATGTGGAAAAAATGAATCTGCCCCAGCAGATCAGCCAGCTGGACAGCATCATCCGCCAGCAGGCAGGCCAGCGCAGCCAGACCTTTACGGTAAACACCCATCTGCAGCACGAAAACGTGCTGGCAGACCCCAACCGTCTGAATCGGGTGCTGATGAACATCCTCTCCAACGCAGTCAAGTATACGCCCACCGGCGGGCATATCCGGTTTGAGGTGGACGAGCTGCCCCGAAACGAGCACTACGCCCGATACCGCTTTGTGGTGCAGGATGACGGCATTGGCATGAGCGAGGCCTACCAGAAGACCCTTTTTGACCCCTTTACCCGCGAGGAACGCTCCGGAACCAACAAGGTGCAGGGCACCGGCCTTGGTATGGCCATCACCAAGAACATTGTGGACCTGATGGGCGGCTCTATCAATGTGGAGAGTACCACCGGCAAGGGCACTCGCTTTGAGGTGGTGCTGGAATTTCCCGTTGATGCCGAAGCAGATACGGTGCCAGAGGCACAGATGCTCCCGGAGGAAGAGAAAGAAACTTCTCCTCTGTCCGGCATGAAGTTCCTCTGCGCCGAGGATAACGCCATCAACGCCGAAATTCTGGAAATGCTGCTGGAAGCCAATGGCGCAAGCTGCACCATCTGCTCCAACGGTCAGGAAATCGTGGATGCCTTTGCCAGCGTAAAGCCCGGCGAGTACGACATGATCCTGATGGATGTGCAGATGCCTGTGATGGACGGCTTGGAAGCCACCCGCCGCATCCGCAGCGGCGAGAATCCGCTGGGCAGGATCATTCCCATCCTTGCCATGACCGCCAATGCCTTCCTTGAGGATATGCAGAAGAGCAGGGAAGCCGGCATGGACGAGCACCTGTCCAAACCTGTGGATATTGCTGCGCTGGAGCAGACGGTAAAACGCTTCCGTGTTATCCCCCCGAAAATAAATAGCGGACAAGCGCGTTTCCGCAGAGGAAGCACACAAACGATGTGAATGATGCAGGAGAAGATTAGAACGTGAATACACTTTCCGAGATCGAGGAGTATTACAAAGCGCGTGAGCAGCAGCTGTTGGAAAAACTTCATCAACAGGAAGCCGCTTCTGCTGCAATGACTGACGGATATCCAAGCTGCCCTGAAAGAAGAATTACAGCAGCACAACTGAGCTGCGGATGCAATCAAAACAGGAGTATAAAAAGCCCGAATGAAACACAGAATCTCACGCCGTGCATTCCTGAACGGATGCACGCTGCTGGCGGCAGCTGCTGCCGTAAGCAGTCTGACTTCCTGCGGAGAAAAGGAAGCGAAAGACAGCGGTCTTGCACAAATCGTTGTGGGAAGCGACAGCTATCCACCTTATATCTATCTGAATAATGACGGTGTTCCCACCGGGATCGATGTGGAGATCGCCACCGAGGCGTTCCGCCGCATGGGGTATGCTGCCCGGTTTGAAACGATCAACTGGGAGCAGAAAACAAATCTTGTGGAAAGCGGCGCCATCGACTGTATCTGGGGCTGCTTTTCCATGGATGGACGCGAAGAGGTATACCGCTGGGCGGGGCCTTACATGGTGAGCCGTCAGGTGGTTGCGGTGGATGCCGACAGCAGCATCCGATCCCTCAGCGACCTTGCCGGCAAGACCGTCGCCGTGCAGAGCACCGGCAAGCCGGAGGAGATCTTTCTCAGCGGCTCCGACCCGCGCATCCCGCAGACGGTGGAGGTGCTCAGCATCGAAAACCGCAGTGTGCAGTACGCAATGCTGGCCTGCGGCTATGTGGACGGCATCGCCGCCCACGAGACAGGCATCCTGCAATATATGAAGGACAATGCCGTAGACTTCCGCATTTTGGAGGAACCGCTGCTGGTCACCGGGCTGGGCATCGCCTTTGCCAAGAACGACACCCGCGGGCTGGACAGCCAGCTGACCGATACCCTTGCGCAGATGCGCGCGGACGGCACGCTGGAGCGGATCATTGGCCGATACCTTGAAAATGCTTCGCAGTATCTGGAGGTGGACACAATTGGCGCGTAAAAACAGAACCATCCCGGATAAAAGGATATGGACAGCCTATCTGATCATCGGCGTGCTCTTGATGGCCGGTGTTGCTTTTTTCTCCAGCTGGCGGGCAATGCGCACAGCAGAGGAACGCTTTTGCCAGACCCTTGAGTTTGTCAAATCCCAGTCCACCAGCTTTGAAAAGCACAACGATACCATCACGGCAAAGGCACTCCGCCGCACGGCGGTCGCAGTCCATCAGCTGGCAGAGAATCCTGCGCTTGACCTCTCCGACCCGCAGTGCCTGAACAGGCAGACAGAAAAGCTCTGGCTCACCGGCATTTCGGTTCTGGGACCGGATGGCACGCTCCGGTGCGAGTCCACGACCAACGGCATCGGCTATGACCGGTTTGGCGACCAGCTGAAAAATGACGCTGCTCTGGACGTTTTATCTTACCCGCGAAAGACCTATGTGAAGCGCGTCCTGCTGGAAGATGGCTCTGCTGTGGATGTTGCGGCACACCGGGCAGAAAGCACAGAGCTGCTCCTGCTTGCCTACCGGTACACCCCGGCGGAATTTGTGGAGGAAACGGCGCTGTCCATCCAAAGTGTACTGGATGGCTACCCGGCAGAAACCAGCGGCACGCTGTTCATCGTGCAGAACAATCAGGTCGTTGCCGCAAACCGCCCGGAGCTGATTGGGCAGGATGTTGCAGGCAGTCCGCTGGCGCAGGGGATCCGCAAAGCCGGGGCCGCAGAGAAGCTGACCTATACCCGGGACTGGAACGGCTCCGGCTGCTATTTCGGGATGTTCTGCCATGGCAGATCCTTCGATCTCTATGCGTACACGGATGAAAAAATAATCTTTCGGGAGTCGCTTTTGCTGATCCTGACGGTGCTGGTCGGCTACATCCTGCTTGTAATGATCCTTCAGCTGCTGCGCCGCCGCTCCGTGCAGGAGATGGAGCTGCAGAAAAAAGAGCAGGAGAGGAAGTACCAGACCCAGCTGGAGGAACAGAACCGCAAGCTGGAGATCGCGCTTCAGCACGAGGGGGCGGCAAACCGCGCCAAGCGGGAGTTCCTGTTCAATATGAGCCACGATATCCGCACCCCCATGAACGCCATCATCGGCTTCACCTCGCTGGCTGCGACCCATATCGACAATAGGGAACAGGTGCTGGACTACCTCAAAAAGATCTCCACCTCCAGCCAGCATCTGCTTTCCCTCATCAATGATGTGCTGGATATGAGCCGCATCGAGAGCGGAAAGGTAAAAATCGAGGAAAAAGCGGTGCATCTGCCGGACCTCGTCCACGATGTGCGCTCTATTATTCAGCCCAATGTTTCGGCAAAGCGGCTGTCGCTTTTTATTGATACCATGGATGTGGAGAACGAGGATATCATCACCGACCCGCTGCGGCTGAACCAGATCCTGCTGAACATTTTGTCCAATGCCATCAAGTTCACTCCCACAGGCGGCATGATCAGCATTCGCATTGCTGAGAAAAACGGTGCGCCTGCGGGCCGGGCCTGCTATGAATTTCGCATCAAGGACAACGGCATCGGCATGAGCGAGGAATTCCAGAAGCACATCTTTGAGGAGTTCGCCCGTGAGGAAAACTCCACCGTCAGCGGCATTCAGGGTACCGGCCTCGGTATGTCCATCACCAAGAACATTGTGGACCTGATGGGCGGCAGCATCACCATTGAGAGCGAGCCGGGCAAGGGCAGCGAGTTCATTGTGAATCTCTGCTTTGCGCTCAGCGGACAAAAGGTGGAGCTCAGGCAGCTCCCGCAGCTGGAAGGGCTGCGGGCACTGGTGGCGGACGACGATACCGACACCTGCCTGAGCGTCAGCACCATGCTGTCCAAGATCGGGATGCGGCCGGAGTGGACGATCTCCGGCAGGGAAGCGGTGATCCGCACCCGGTATGCCATGGAGCAGGGGGATGAATTCAGCGTTTACATCATCGACTGGCTGATCCCCGATATGAACGGCATCGAGATCGTGCGGCAGATCCGCAAGGTGATCAGAAAAAGCTGCCCCATCATCATCCTGACCGCCTACGACTGGGCCGATATTGAAGAGGAAGCCCGCGCTGCCGGTGTTACCGCCTTCTGCGAAAAGCCGCTGTTCCTCTCGGAGCTGCGCAGAGTGCTGGCAGAGCCGTTCGGTGCAGAGCCTGCCTGCAGGCCGGTGCAGCTGAACGCGGAGACCTTCAAAGGGAAAAAGATCCTGCTGGTGGAGGACAACGAGCTGAACCGTGAGATCGCAGTGGAGATCCTGAAGGAAGCGGGCTTTGAGGTGGAATCTGCCGAGGATGGCGAGATCGCCGTCCGGAAGATGAAGCAGGCGGCAGACGGACAGTATGACCTGATCCTCATGGACATCCAGATGCCCAACATGGACGGCTACGAGGCAACGCGGCAGATTCGTGCGCTGCCGGATGCCGCAAAGGCTGGCATCCCCATCTTTGCAATGACGGCAAATGCCTTTGAGGAAGACCGTCAGAACGCACTGAAGGCCGGTATGAACGGCCATATTGCAAAGCCGCTGGATATTCCGCACCTGCTGCAGGTCCTTGCAGATGTACTGAAATAAACAGCGCCCAAAAGCAAAAGCACCTATAGCAAGCGCCACAGAGGTTTTGAATCTCCGGTGAGCAAATTGCTGCGGGTGCTTTATTTTTTTTTTTGCCTGACAGGCGGCTTGTTACAAAATTTTGCGCAGCTCCTGCACAAGGTCGCCGATCACGATGGGTTTGGACAAAAAGCCGGTCATGCCGCTTTCCAAGGCATTGCGGCGGTCTTCATCGAATGCGTTGGCAGTCATGGCAAGGATCGGGATCTTTGCCAGTGCAGGGTCGCCCAGTGCGCGGATCTGCCGGGTGGCGGTATAGCCGTCCATCACCGGCATCTGCACATCCATCAGCACCAGATCATAGCTGCCCGGTGCGGCAGTGCTTACCTTTTCCACCGCCACGGCACCGTTTTCCGCCGTATCGACCCGGAAGCCGTACTCGCACAGGATCTCCTGCGCGATCTCACGGTTCAGCTCGTTGTCCTCTACCAGCAGGATGTGCCTGCCCTTGAAGTTGGTGCTCTTTTTCGGCAGAAGCTCCTGCGCCGCATCCGTCTGTGTCTGGCCGATGGCGTCCATCAGGGTCTCACGCAGGTCGGACATGAACATGGGCTTGGAGCAGAAGGCGGTCACACCGGCAGCCTTTGCCTCCACCTCAATGTCGGACCAGTCGTAGGCGGTCAGGATGATGATGGGCGTATCATCGTTCAGGCTGCGGATCTGGCGGGTGACCTCGATGCCGTTCATATCCGGCAAGCGCCAGTCGATGATATAGGCATGGTAAGCGTCGCTCATCTCGATGGACTGCCGTGCACGCAGCACCGCTTCCTTGCCGGAAAGGGTCCACTCGGCACGCATGCCCACCTTGACCAGCATCTTTGTCACGCTGTCGCAGGTGTTGAAATCGTCATCCACCACCAGTGCCTTCAGGCCTTCCAGTTCGGTGATCTTTTCCACCGGACGGTGCTCTGCCTGCGCACGCATGGGCACACGAATGATAAACTCGCTGCCCTTGCCCTGCGCCGTCTGCACCTCGATGGTACCGCCCATCATATCCACGATGTTTTTGGTAATAGCCATGCCAAGGCCGGTGCCCTGGATCCGGCTTACCGTGGAGGTGCGCTCCCGCTCAAACGGCTCAAAAATCTTTTTGGCGAACTCTTGGCTCATGCCGATGCCGTTGTCCTTGACGCGGAACTCGTACTGCCCGCAGCCGCGCACCGCTCCGGCAAGCTGCCGCACCCGCACCGAGACCGTGCCGCCCGCCGGGGTGAACTTGATGGCGTTGGACAGCAGGTTCAGCAGTACCTGATTCAGCCGGGTCTTATCGCAGTAGACGTCCTCATCGGTCACATCCATGGCATCCATATAAAGCTCCAGCTGCTTTGCGTAGATCTGCCCGCTGACGATGGTTTTCAGGTCGTGCAGCACATCCGAAAGGTTGACTTCCACTTCTTCCAGATGGATCTTTCCGCTTTCGATGCGGCTCATATCCAGCACATCGTTGATGAGGGAAAGTAGATGATTGCTGGAAGCGAGGGTCTTGGCAAGATAATCCTTCACCCGGTCTTTATCGTCAATGTTGCTGAGTGCCAGCGTGGTAAAGCCGATGATGGCGTTCATGGGGGTGCGGATGTCGTGGGACATATTGGAAAGGAAGGTGCTTTTGGCGCGGTTGGCAGTCTCGGCCGCTGCAACGGCATCCGAAAGTGCCTGATTCACCTGCCTGTCGGCGGTGCGGTCGGACAAGACAAGGATATACTTGGTCCTGCCCTCTACCTCGCTGCCCATGGCGATGTTATGGAACCAGCGCCGCTCTTTGGTCTCCCGATGCTCAAACTCGAAATCCCATTCGCGTTGCTGCCCGCTGAGCAGTCCTTCCAGAAAGTTCTTGTCGTGATCCGGGTCATCCTTCGGGTGCAGCGCTGCCAGAGCACGGGCATCCTGCCGCACTTCTTTCCACGGGATGCCCAGCAGCCGTTCGACGTTGGGGCTGACATAATCCACCTTGGAGGTCTTTGCGTCCAGCATCAGGAAAACGTCGTCCACGTTCAGCGAAAGCTTTTGGAACAGCTCGTCCCGGTACAGGATCTCAGTGTCCTTCCGGCGCAGGGTCGTATGGCTTCTGCGCAGGATCAGCAGGATGATCAGCACAGCAAGGCCAAAGGCGATGCCCGCCACGATCTGCACCGTGTGGAACCACAGCTTATCCAGACTGGCATTGACGATGCTGACCGGCACAAGCCCCACCATCGTCCAGTTCTGGACCGCGGTATCCTCGTAGACCAGATAATAACTGGTGTCGCCCAGTTTGACCCGCAGGTTTCCGCTGCGGCCCTGCGCAAAATCATCCGAAAGGGCAAGAATCTGTTCCTCGGAAAGGTCGGAATGGTCGCGCAGCATCGCAATGAAGTTGTAAATGATTTCCTTGCGGTTTACGGAATTGTCAATCACCACCCGCCCATCCGGGTAGATCACATAGTTGCTGGCATTGCCCTGAAAAGCAGAGCTGTCCAGCAATCTCAGCACAGCATCATTATAATAGGTGATGGCAACGGCATCGTAGGCAAAGCCCCGGTAGCTGCCCTGCGTTTCGGGGCAGATGAACGCAAGCATTGGGGCTTTGCCGGGCAGCGCCGTATTCACGACGATATCCTCGCCATCGGAGAGCTTTTCGTCCAGATTGGTCTGCAGGCCAAGGTAGCCGGTTTCCCCGGTCACGGTCGTGTAGTTGCCGTCATAGGAAAGAAAGTAGAAGTTAACAAATCCGGTTGCCTGCTGTGCTTCCTCGATATAGGCCTGAATTTCATCCTCATTCGAGGTGTTTTTCAGAAAGCCGTTGCACAGATGCAGATAGGTCAGGTTTTTGCGCACCATCTCTTTCAGCATACTATTGGATTTATACAGTACCTCTTCCAGATGCGAGGTGCTTTCCTGATAGATGGTCTGCGACATAAACGAGATGTACCGGAAGCTGAAACCGGCTGCCAGAAAGACCAAAAGAAGGATGGCAGCGGCGGCAGGCAGCCACTTGTGCCGGGAATAGCAGCTGCGTTTGGATTCGTGCTTTTCGTCTGCCATTCCGCTCACCTCAGTGTCATGTAGTTTTCCGGCTCTGCAAGCGCTGCGCCGCCGGAGATATAATCGCGCCATGTGTTTTTTACCCACGTATCTTCGCCAGCAGACGTGCCGCTATCGCTCGCAAGCAGCGCTTCCATCTGCTTTTCCGTTGCAAGGCAGGTCACGGTAACGGTGTCGTTATCTCCCAGCGGCTGCCCGTTCCGGGTGATGCCGGTCAGGGTATAGCTGCCGTTATTCTCTTTTACCTCCACAGCAATGCCGCTGACCACTGGCAGAGAACCGCGGTTGAAGGGCACAAACCCGCCCTCGCAGCCTTCCACAAAGGCGTGGACGGTCTCTTTCAGCTCCGCACCGGTCATGGTGCGCTGGCGGGACATCAGACCGTTTGGCATGATCATGGAAGCTGCCATTTTCTGGTTATAATCCGCCTGCAGCACACTGCCGGTAAAGCTGTTTGCGGTGGCAAGCAGCACATCGGTGCCATACACGCCGCGCAGCGTGTTTGCCATAACGGAGAAGGCAGCGCTGCCGCCGTTTGCGTGGAATACGTTGGAATAGGCCTTCCCGGAGGTCAGCACGGTCTCGTTGTCGGCAGGCTCCTCATCGGCAAGGAGCTGGGCATTGAAGGCCTGATACGCCTGCTCAGCGGTAAGCTCGCCTGCGATCATTTTGGAGACCACATCCTTGGAAACGGCAAAGAAATCGTTGGAGGCGATGCGGATATACATGTGGTTTTCTTCCACCACGCTGCGGACGTCCTTCAGATACTCGGTCAGGCGCAGGGGAACGTTCTGGCTGTAGCTCAGTACGTCCTGCCCCTCCGAGACGATGCGGTTCTGCGCCTGTTCGGAGAGCATGACGTTCAGCACCTTCATGGCTTTTTCGCGGCGCGCGGTGTCCTGCTCCAGATCCCGGTTCAGGGCAACTTGGAAATAGGGGGTGGTCATGATCCACGGTTCGCCGTTCTGGCTGAAGAAGGGCAGAAAGACCGTGTCGATGCCCTCATCCTGAAACATCTTCACGCCGGCAGAGCTGCCAAAGTACATGGCAACTTCTCCGTTCCGGAACATTCCGGTCACATCGTCGTAATTCAATGCAAGATCATCTGCTGTAAGGTGGGTATCCTGAATGAACTGCTCCATCCGCTCAAACGCCCCCGGCCATACGGTGTCGTCCAGACCCACCCGCGCGGTGCTGGCGGGGTCGCTGTAGGTAGTGCGCCACTTGCGCCCCGCGGTGGTGGTAAGCTCGGCAGCAGAAAGCCCCTGCAGGGTTTCCATGCAGGTGTAGTCGTAGGTATAATCGGAGGTAAAGCCGCGGATGCCTACCTTTTCAAAAGCCTGACAGGCCGCTACAAAGCTTGCGTAATCGGTGGGCAGGGGAATATCGTACTGCTCAAAAAGGCTGCGGTTGACCACAAAGCCGTGGGCATCCGCGCACACCGGCAGCCAGTTCACGCTGCCATCCTCGTTTTTGAAGCTGTTGAGGTAGGTGTTGTACACAGCGCCCGCCTCATTGGTCATGGCAAGGTTCATCAGGCTGTCCTTCAACGGTGCCGCATCGTGCAGCGAGAACCGGCAGCAGGTGATGATATCCGGCAGACCGCCGTTTTGCTGCAAAAACTTGTAAAAATCCAGATCGTTGTTGCCGACGATGAATTCAATGTTCACGTCCGGCAGCTGCGCCTGAACATAGGGCGCATAGTTTTCGTACAGGCTGGTGCTCCACAGATACACCTGAATAGTCTGAGCGTCTTCCTGCTCCTGTGTTCGTTCCGCATTTTTTTCGCTGCATCCGGTGAGCAGGGATAGCCCCATCACCAGTGCCGCAAGCATGGAAAATAGGCGGCGCAATGTTTTTGTTTTCATCCGATCCTCCTCCTCACACTTCTTGGACAGCCATCGTTTTGCGGTTGGCTGCTTTTGCTTACTGATCATACATCACCGCCCGCAAGAGTGTGTGCTGTAAAACCCACCCACGGAAAGGATGCCGCAATTTTTGAGTCTTTTCTGTTTTGCGCTCTCCCTCTACCGCGAAGGGGCACAGAATGACAAAGACATAAAAATATTTTACCACTACCATGAAAAATTTTCAATAAAATTTCACATATTGAACAATAAAAGCTGTGTAGGATTACAATAGATGTGTCACAAAGTGAAAAAAGACGAATGAGTCGTTCTGTGGTACAGTTAAATTGCTACACCAAACATCACAGAAACACATCATTGACAAACCTACATTGTGAACTCAAGAAGCCTGTCCAAAAGAAAGCATAAAAATGCGTATAACGCCCTATGAAATGGTGCCACGGGGCGTTTTATTTTGTCTTGTTTTGTGGGCGATGTTGCGGTTTTGCGAAAACTTGCGAGACTAAATAAAAAATCCCACGAAATTACGATTCTAAACGTAAATTCGTAGGATTTTTGGAGCTACTGACCTGATTCGAACAGGCGACCTGCTCATTACGAGTGAGCTGCTCTACCAGCTGAGCCACAGTAGCAGATAAAATTTTCTTGCATGTTCTGCAACGAGAAATATTCTATCATACTTCCTGTGCGCTGTCAAGATTTGATTTTGCGGCAGAACAGGTGCAAATAGTCTGTGACGCAAAAATATAACTGCTCTCCGAGAAAAACTCGAAGAGCAGCCTTGCACACAAGAAAAATCAGTTGAACAGCTTACGGCCGATCCAGATGCAGATGCAGGCACCCACAACGGAAACGAGGATCTCACCCACGATGCCGGTAGCGCTCAGACCGATCAGGCCGAACACGATGCTGCCTACAAAACCGCCCAGAATGCCCAGCACGATATTGCGCACGGTGGAAGTTTCGCTGCCCATAATGCGGCCGGCGATGTAACCAGCCAGAGCGCCGATCAGCAGACTGAAAATAAAACCAAACATAATATTCTACCTCCTGAGTTTTAAAGCTCTGCGCTCTGCCCGGCGGTTTCCCGGGCAAAGCGGCAAATATCCTTCAAACAACATTTTTCGCATTCTGGCTTGCGCGCATTGCACACTGCCCGACCATGCATCACAAATCGGTGGCACAGGTCGCTGCCTTCTTCCGGAGGAACGATCTTCCACAGGGCCATTTCCACCTTCTGCGGTTCCTTAATGCCGTCCACAAGGCCGATCTTGTTGCACAGCCGGATGCAGTGGGTGTCTGTTACGATAGCAGGCTTGCCAAACACATCACCCATGATAAGGTTTGCGCTCTTGCGGCCTACGCCGGGCAGGGCAAGCAGCTCTTCAAAGGTGGTGGGCACCTGACAACCGTATTTATCGCGCAGCACCCGCATACAGGCGGAGATATCCCGCGCTTTGGAGTGTCCCAACCCGCAGGGCTTGACGATGGCTTCAATGTCTTCGGGTTCCGCAGCAGCCAGCGCAGCAACATTGGGATATTTGGCAAACAGGTCTTCCACCACAATGTTCACGCGGGCATCGGTGCACTGGGCTGCCAGACGCACGCTGACCAGAAGCTGCCAGGCGTGGTCATAATCCAATGTACAGCCGGCATCTGGATATTCTTTTTTTAACCGGTCGATCACTTCCAGCGCCAGCGCCTTTTTTGCAGTAAGGTCTTCTGGTGCTTTTTTGCGAACAGGCATTTCATCCACTCCCATCGAGAAAAGCTGATACGATAATACCATGTTTTGCGTTTTTTGTAAACTGCGGGCAAAAATTATCTGAGAATGATTTTCAGATAAAACCTTGCTCTTACTGCCAAAATGCGATATACTATAGAAAAATGCTGGGGAAATCGCGCCTCGGTACGGGAGGAGGAAAACACGATGAACGAACCACTGGCACAGCGTCTGCGGCCCAAAACACTGGCAGATGTCTGCGGTCAGCAGCATCTGTTGGCACCGGGCAGGGTGTTCCGCCGTACCATCGAGAGCGGACGCATCCCGAACATGATCTTCTACGGCCCGTCCGGTACCGGAAAAACGACGGTGGCACGCATCATTGCAGAAAACAGCGGTATGACGCTGCATAAGCTCAATGGCACTTCCTGCGGCACCGGGGACATCAAGGCGGTGCTCAAGGATATCGGCACGCTGGCAGGTGCGGGAGGCATCCTGCTGTATCTGGACGAGATCCAGTACCTGAACAAAAAACAGCAGCAGAGCCTGCTGGAATGCATTGAGGACGGCTCGGTGACGCTCATTGCATCCACCACCGAAAATCCATACTTCTACATTTATAATGCGCTGCTGTCCCGCTGTACGGTGTTTGAGTTCAAATCACTTTCGGCAGCGGATGTGGAGCGTGGGGTGCACAATGCACTGAAAAAGCTTTCGGAAGGGGAGAGCACAAAGGTCTGCATGGACGAGAATGCCTGTGCCTACCTTGCCGAGAGCGCAGGCGGCGACCTGCGCAAGGCGCTGGGCTGTCTTGATTTTGCGGTGACGGCAGCTCCCATTGAGGATGGGGAAAAGCACATTACGCTGGAAATGATCCAGCAGGTCACCCGCCGCACTGCCATGCGGTATGACCGGGAGGGCGATGACCACTACGACATCGTGTCAGCCTACCAGAAGTCCATGCGCGGCTCCGACCCGGATGCGGCGCTGCATTATCTGGCCCGTCTGCTGGAAGCAGGAGATCTGCCCTCGGCCTGCCGTCGCCTGATGGTATGTGCCTGCGAGGATGTGGGCCTTGCCTATCCACAGATCATCCCCATTGTGAAGGCGGCAATTGATGCCGCCAACATGGTGGGCCTGCCGGAAGCACGGCTCCCGCTGGCAGATGCCGTCATTCTGGTGGCCACCAGTCCTAAGTCCAACAGTGCCTATGATGCCATCAACGCGGCCATTGCGGATGTGCAGGCGGGCCGCACCGGGCCGATCCCACGCCAACTGCAGAACAAGCACTACGACGGTGAGGATGCTCTGGTGAAGGGCCAGAACTACAAATACGCCCATGACTACGACCATCACTGGGTGGAACAGCAATACCTGCCAGATGCCATCAAGGACGTAAAATATTATACCTTTGGCGATAACAAAAATGAGCAGGCGGCCCGTGCCTACTGGGCAAAGATCAAGGGCGAAGAGAACGTCTGAGCCACGCCTTACACCCAAAACCCAAAAACAAAGAAAAAGGAGAACGATATGCGATATTCCAAACAGCGTGAGCTGGTCATGCAGACGGTGCAGAACCTGTGCGACCACCCCACCGCCGAGGAAATTTATGATGCTGCGGTCAAGGAATGCCCGGGCCTGAGCCTTGGCACCGTATACCGTAACCTGAATAGTCTGGTGGATGCGGGCCGGGTGCGCCGGGTGTCCATTCCAGGCAAGGCTGACCGCTTTGACCACACGCTGCCCTGGCACAGCCATCTGTACTGCACCGTGTGCGGCAACGTGACCGATGCCGAGGTGGACGAAAAGCAGGTAATGAAGCTGGTGAAAAACCAGAAGGGCCATGTGCAGGACTGCGCTGTTGTGCTGATCGGCGTATGCGAGGCCTGCTGCGAGAAGCAGGTGCAGGAAAACGCCCACTGAACCATAAAATTTGCACGGAACCTCTTGCCCGGAGCGTATAAACAGGGTATACTATAGAGAAGGCTCTTTTCAGAAAGTGCAAGTAGATTTTCGCCGCACAGGGCGCTTCGGCCCGGCGGAGAAGGATGGTTTGATTGGAATACATTAGTTTTGAACATAATAACATTGCCGCTGAGCTGGTAAAGCAGGCCTATGATACGCCGCCGCTGGCCTTTGTGCACAGCTATGGCTGTCAGCAGAACGTGAACGACGGCGAGCGGATCAAGGGCGTGCTGATGGACATCGGCTATGGCCTGTGCGATAAGCCCGAGGATGCAGACCTGATCCTCTTCAACACCTGCGCCGTGCGTGAGCATGCCGAGCAGCGTGTGTTCGGCAACGTAGGTGCCCTGAAGGGACTTAAGGAAAAAAAGCATGATCTCATCATCGGCCTGTGCGGATGCATGGCCAACCAGAAGCACGTGGTAGAAAAGCTGCGCCAGAGCTATCCTTACGTTGACCTTGTGTTTGGCGTGGACGGCATCGACACCCTGCCGCAGCTCATTGCCCAGAAGCTGCAGAAGCATAAGCGTGTGCTGATGGAGCCCGCCCAGCGCCCGGTCATCGTGGAGAATATCCCCATCCGGCGTGAGAGCGAATTCCGCGCATGGTTGCCCATCATGTACGGCTGCGACAACTTCTGCACCTACTGCATCGTGCCTTATGTGCGCGGCCGCGAGAAGAGCCGCAAGCCCGGTGATATCCTTGCCGAGTTCCGCGGTCTTGTGGAGGCAGGCTATAAGGAGATCACATTGCTGGGACAGAACGTCAACAGCTACGGCAAGGGCCTGGAAGAAAAGGTGGACTTTTCTGATCTGCTCAACCTGCTGTGCACGGTGCCCGGCGATTATCACATCCGCTTTATGACCAGCCACCCCAAGGATGCCAGCCACAAGCTGATCGACACCATTGCCGCCCAGCCGAAGCTGTGCAAGCACCTGCACCTGCCGGTGCAGTGCGGCTCCGATGAACTGCTGAAGAAGATGAACCGCCACTACACGGTGGAACAGTATCTTGAGCTCATCGAATACGCTCGCAAAACGGTGCCCGGCATCACCTTTTCCAGTGACATCATCGTTGGCTTCCCCGGCGAGACCGAAGCGGACTTTGTAAAGACGCTGGAACTGGTGCAGAAGGTGGGCTATATGCAGCTGTTCACCTTTATCTATTCCAAGCGCACCGGCACCAAGGCCGCCGATATGCCGGACCCCACCCCCCGCAAGGAAAAGACCGACCGCATGACCCGCCTGCTCAAGCTGCAGGACGAGATCGCCATGGCGCTGGTCAAGGCGCAGGTTGGCCAGACTGTGAAGGTACTGGTAGAGGGCTTTGGCCGCAATGAGGGCACCCTCTCCGGCCGTCTGGACAACAACCTGACGGTGGAGTTCACGGCAGACGCTTCCCTGATGGGCAGCTATGCCAACGTACATCTCACGGGCGCACGGGCGACTGTGCTGCTGGGTGAGCTTGCCTGAGTGATTCCGGGGCAGTGCCCCTGAACGTATAAATAAGAAGGAGACCATTCAAATGGATTGCATTGATCTTTTCAAGCGCGCAGCCGTTGCGCTGCAGACCGATAGCCGCTACCTCGTTCTGGATCAGACCCGCAAGGCAAACGATAAGGACGAAGAGCTGCAGAACCTGATCGGCGAGTTCAACCTCGCCCGCATGGATCTGAACAATGAGATCGGCAAGAGCGAGCGCAACGATGCCCGCATCGCCGAACTGAATGAAAAGGTGAACAGCCTGTACGGCCAGATCATGGGCAACGAGGGCATGGTGGCTTACAACGAGGCCAAGCGTGACTGCGAGAACCTCGTGAACTATATCGATGCCATCATCAACACTGCCATGAATGGCGGCGACCCCATGACGGTACAGGAGCCTTCTGCTTCCTGCACCGGCAGCTGCTCCACCTGCGGCGGCTGCCACTAAAACCGGCAAAAACAAAACGCGGCTGTGCAAAACAGACCGCGTTTTGTTTGCAAAAGCGGTTACAAGCCGCAAACTTGTGCACAGAACCATAGAACGGGAGAGAGGGTAAACCATGGCAGAGCTGTCGCCCATGATGCAGCAATATCTTGAAATCAAAAAACAACATAAGGACGAAATTCTGTTTTACCGCATCGGCGATTTTTATGAGATGTTCTTTGACGATGCCCTGACGGCATCCAAGGAACTGGACCTGACCCTGACCGGCAAGCAGTGCGGCATGGAAGAGCGAGCGCCCATGTGCGGCGTGCCCTTCCACAGCTACGAGGGATATGTGGCGCGGCTGATCGCCAAGGGCTACAAAGTAGCCATCTGTGAGCAGGTGGAAGACCCGGCCAAGGCCAAGGGCCTTGTCAAGCGGGACATCATCCGCGTGGTCACACCCGGCACGGTCATTGAGAGCAGTATGCTGCAGGATGACCGCAATAACTACATTGCCAGTATCTTCCTCAAAGGAAAGAAAGCAGGTTTGTGCTTTGCGGATGTCTCTACCGGTACGGCCCATATCACAGAGCTGAATGCAGACAAAATCGCCCCGGCGGTCATTACGGAGCTGTGCCGCTACCATCCCAGCGAAGTGCTGATGAATCCGGGTCTGCTGGACTGCCGCGAGGTGACGGCGTACATCAAAAAGAATATGACTTGTTCGGTGGAGCTGATCGAAGAGGAGCGCTATGCACCGGGCCTTGTGGCGGCATCGCTGGAAAACCAGTTTGGCCGCGACTGGGCGCAGACCACCGGCATTGCAGCGGACGGCCTTGTGCGCTTTGCCATGGCGGCACTGCTGGAATATCTGCACGATACCCAGATCAAGGGCGTGGAACGTCTGAAAACGGTCATAACCTATAATAAGGCCCAGTTCATGCGTCTTTCGCCCGTGACCCGCGCCAATCTGGAGCTGACCGAGACGCTGCGCGGTCGCGAAAAGCGGGGCACGCTGCTCTGGGTGCTGGATAAGACCAGTACATCCATGGGCAAGCGCATGCTGCGCAGCTGGATCGAGCAGCCGCTTATTTCCAGTGCACTCATCAACCACCGCTTGAACGCTGTGGAGAGCCTTGTCAAGCAGACCATGGCCCGCGGCGACCTGACCGAAGAGCTGGGTTACATTGCGGATATGGAACGCCTGATGACCCGCACGGTTTACGGCTCTGCCACACCCAAGGAGATCTATACGCTGGCCCAGACCTGCGACCGGCTGCCCGGCCTGCGCAGGCAGGCTGAGGCCTGCGGCTGCCCGGAGCTTGCTGAACTGGCAGTACAGATCGATCCGTTGGAGGACATCAAGGCCCGTATTTATGCGGCGGTGGACCCGGAAGCGCCTTCTACCCTCAAGGATGGCGGTGTCATTGCCAAAGGCTACCATGCCGAGGTGGACGAGCTGCGCTCCATCCGCGACAATACCAAGGGCGTTCTGGCGCAGCTGGAAGCCCGCCTGCGGCAGGAAACCGGCATCCCCAAGCTGAAGATCGGCTATAACCATGTGTTTGGCTACTTCATCGAGGTAAGCAACTCCTATAAGAACATGGTGCCGGAGACCTACATCCGCAAGCAGACCCTGACTTCCGGCGAACGCTACATCACGCAGGAACTGAAAGAGCTGGAAAGCAAGATCTTAGGTGCCCACGAACGGCTCATCACGCTGGAGCACCGCCTGTTCAGCGAACTGCTGGAAAGCATCAGCGCTCAGCTGGACCGCATCCAGCGCACGGCCAATGCGGTGGCCCAGCTGGATGTGCTCACGGCGCTGGCGCAGGTGGCAGCGGAAAACAACTACTGCCGTCCCATCGTGGACGACAGTGATGAGCTGACCATCACCGAGGGCCGTCACCCTGTGGTGGAGCAGATGCTGAAAGGCAGCCTGTTTGTACCCAATGATACCACCCTGAACTGTGGTGCAGACCGCTGTCTGATCATCACCGGCCCCAACATGGCAGGTAAATCCACGTACATGCGCCAGAATGCACTGATCGCGCTGATGGCGCAGATCGGCTCCTTTGTACCGGCTTCCAGCTGCCATGTGGGTGTGGTGGATGCCATTTTCACTCGCATCGGTGCGTCGGACGACCTGTCTGCCGGTCAGTCCACCTTTATGGTGGAGATGACCGAGGTAGCGGAGATCCTGAAAAATGCCACCGCCAAAAGCCTTGTGGTGCTGGACGAGATTGGCCGCGGCACTTCCACCTTTGACGGTATGAGCATTGCCCGCGCCGTAGTGGAGCACATTGCAGACCCCGCCAAGGGCCTTGGTTGCAAGACTCTGTTTGCCACCCACTACCACGAGCTGACCGAGCTGGAAGGCGGCGTGGACGGCGTAAAAAACTACAATATTGCAGTAAAAAAACGCGGCGAGGACATCACCTTCCTGCGCCGCATTGTGCGCGGCCCGGCGGATGACAGCTACGGCATCGAGGTGGCAAAGCTGGCAGGCCTGCCCGGCAGTGTGACCCGCCGCGCCCATGAGGTGCTGCGCGCGCTGGAAGCAACTGCACCTAAAAATAAAGTAGAGCAGATGGATTTTGATGCCCTGCAGGAGTATAACTCTCCGGCTGTGCCCAGCGAGATGATGGACAAGCTGGAAGCTCTGGATGTGGAAACACTCACCCCCATTGAGGCGTTGAACTTCCTCTACGAGCTGAAAAAGACCCTGAAGGGCAGCCTGAACAGATGAAACTGCTCTACCTGACCCAGACCATACAAGGAGGGAAAACACCATGGCAGTGATCCATGTTCTGGATAAGCACACAGCCGAGCTGATCGCAGCCGGTGAGGTGGTCGAGCGTCCGGCATCCGTTGTTAAGGAGCTGCTGGAAAACTCCATTGATGCCGGTGCCACGCAGGTGACCGTCAGCATTGAATCCGGCGGCGTCAAGCTGATCGAGATCAGCGATAACGGCACCGGCATCGAGGCAGAATATATCTCCACGGCGTTTATCCGCCACGCCACCAGCAAAATTGAAACACCGGACGATCTGACCAACATCCATACGCTTGGCTTCCGCGGTGAAGCACTGGCATCCATTGCCAGCGTGGCCCGTGTAGAGCTGACCACCCGAACCGAGGTGGACGAGTTTGCCACGGTCTACCGCATTGAGGGCGGGGAAGAGGTCTCCCGTGAGCCGGGTGCCAGAGCTGTGGGCACCACCATCCGAGTAAAGGATCTGTTTTACAACACGCCTGCCCGCATGAAGTTCCTCAAAAAGGACTCCTCCGAGGGCACCTTTGTGTCGGATACAGTTACCCATGTAGCGCTCAGCCACCCGGAAGTCAGCGTCAAGTTCATCCGTGAGGGCAAGCTGCAGTATGTCACGCCCGGCGACGGCCAGCTGCGCGGTGCAGTCTATGCGGTGCTGGGCCGGGAGTTCAGCCGGGACCTCATTGAGCTGAAAAATCAGGAGGGCGTGTACCGCATCACCGGTCTGGTCACCCCGCCCAAAAGCTGCCGTGCTAGCCGAAGTATGCAGCATTTTTACATCAATGGCCGCTATGTGCGCAACCGCACCATGATGGCCGGTATGGAGATGGCGTTCAAGGGTACCATGATGCAGGGCAAGTTCCCGGGCGGCATTCTGCTGCTGGAAATGCCGGCCGACCTTGTGGATGTCAATGTGCATCCGGCCAAGATCGAAGCCCGCTTTGCCCGCGAAAATGATGTTTTTGATGTGGTGTATCATGCCGTCAAGCTGGCATTGGCTCAGCCCGGCACCGGTGAACGGCTTTTTACCTTTGAAGCAGACAAAGAAGAAGAAAAAGCTGAAAATTCAAAAAAAGACACTGATATAATCAAAAATGATGTAAAGAATAATAACTTTACAGGGCTTTCTGCGATCATTCGGGGGCAGGCAGACCCGGGCGTTCTGCCACAGCAGCACTGGGAACCGGCAAAACCCGCCGCAGCACCGCAGCAGCCTGCCCCGGTTGCTGCAATGCAAATACCGACAGCACCCAGTGTGCCGCGCTGGAAAGGCAGTGCTCAGAACGAGGATATGCTGGATCCGTTCGTGACCCTTCACAGCCCGAAGCTGGAAACGACAAAGGCACCAGAGCCGTTCCGTGCGGCGGCAAGTGAAACGCAGCTGGATGTGGAACCGGAATTTGGTGAGACAAAACTGCATTCGCCTCAGGACCATATGGCAGCGTGGAACCCTGCACAGGAAGCGCCAAAGGAAGAACCTGAGAGTGCACCCTGTGTGGAAACAGAACCGGATGCGCCGGAAGCGGCAGAACAGGAAACTGTACTGGCCGAGCCGGAGCAGATGAACTTTGATCCGACGGCGGATCAGCCGGAACCGCTGCGCTATGTGGGCGAGGTGTTCAGAACATATATCCTTGCAGAACGCGGCGACGAGCTGTGCCTGATCGATAAACACGCTGCCCACGAGCGCCAGCTGTACGAAAAACTGGCCGCGAACTATGGCAATGTGCCCAGCCAGATGCTGCTGGAGCCTGCTGCCATCGACCTTGCTGCGGAGGAAAAGCAGGCCCTGCTGGATAACATTCCTCTGCTGGAAAATGCGGGCCTTGAGATCGCGGACTTTGGCGGCAATACCGTGGTGCTGCGCGCGGTGCCCGCAGATGTGGAGCCGCAGAATGCGGAAAGTCTGCTTGTGGAGATCGCAAATAAGCTGCTCAAGGGCGGCCATGATGCGCTGAACGAGCACACCGAGTGGGTGCTGCATTCTATCTCCTGCCGTGCAGCCATCAAGGCGGGGGACAAGTCCTCGCCGCAGGAACTGCTGGCGCTGGCCGAAAAGATCCTTTCCGGCGAGGTGCCGCCGTTCTGCCCGCATGGCCGCCCCTGCGTACTCAAATTGACCCGGAAGGAGCTGGAAAAGCAGTTTGGACGCATCGTATAAACATCCCGTGGTGGCCGTCGTCGGCCCTACCGCAACCGGAAAGACAGCGCTGGGCGTAGAGCTTGCAAAACATTTTTCCGGCGAGGTCATCAGCTGTGATTCCATGCAGATTTATAAAGGTCTGGACATAGGCACGGCAAAGGTGACACCGGAGGAGACCTGCGGTATCCCGCATCACGGCGTGGATATCCTTACGCCGGACAAGGCTTTCAGCGTGGCAGACTTTACCGCCATGGCCGGAAAGCTGGAAGAAGAGATCTCTGCCCGGAAGAAGCTGCCCATCCTTGTGGGCGGCACAGGGCTGTATGTTCAGAGCTTTCTGTATGGGGTGCGTTTTACAGAGGAAAAAGCACCTGCCGGTCTGCGGGAGCAGCTGGCGGCGGAACTGGCTGCAAAAGGCGGTGCTGGCATGTACGAAGAACTGAAGCAGGCCGACCCGGAAGCTGCTGCGGCTATCCACCCGAACAATCAGGTGCGGGTGCTGCGCGCACTCGAACATTATCGTGCCACCGGCAAAAAGCTGAGCGAACAGAAGGCGGAGTCTCTCCCACCGGAGCGGCCCTACCGCAGCCTGATCCTCGGTCTGGATTTCCCAGAGCGCGCGGTACTTTACCGCCGCATTGACCTGCGTGTGGACAAAATGCTGGAAGCGGGCCTTATAAAGGAAGCGGAGCATGTCTGGCAGAACCGGGAAAGCTTCCGCACGGCAGCGCAGGCCATCGGATACAAGGAGTTCTTTCCGTATTTTGAGCAGACGGCTCCACTGGAAGCCTGCACGGAAAAGCTCAAGCAGGCGTCCCGCAACTATGCCAAGCGCCAGTTGACCTGGTTCCGTCATATGGACGGTGTGGTCTGGCTGGATGCCGGTGCACCGGATGCAGTGCAGACTGCCATCCGCAAAACTAGCGAATTTTTAGCGAAAGGATGATCGATATGCCGGATGAGACCCAGAAGGAACGCCATGCGCCGCATGTGCTTACCACTCTGGCAGGCGTGCTGATCGCGTTTCTGCTGCTGGCAGCAATTTATGTGGTGTATCAGGCCGCACATATCCTGTTCCCGCAGAATGTTTATGAGACTGCGCTGCCTGCGGTCATTTCGGATACGGTGGAAGCCGACGGAGTTCTGCTGTTCGACGAAAGCTATGTGGCAGGCAGCGGAAACCTTGGATATCTTGCTGCCGACGGCGAGCGCGTTTCAGCGGGCACCGCAGTGGCAGAGGTGTACAGCAACGCTTCGCAGGCTTCGCTGCGCCTGCAGCTGAACCAGCTGAATGATCAGATCGACCTGCTGCAGAAATCGCAGAACACTTCTGCGCTGCAGCTGGATACCCTTTTAAAAGAACGTTCTTCTGCGCTGTATGACCTGCTGGATACGCTGGACGACAGCGATTATGAAGCGGTGGATGATGATGCCAATGCCTACCTGCTGGCCCAGAACAAGCTCTGGGTGGTAACGGGCGAAGCTGCAAACTTTACCGATCAGATCACTGCGCTGGTCCAGCAGTCCCAGAGCGTGCAGGCGCAGCTGGGCAGCCCGGCGCAGATCACTGCACCGCAGACCGGCTATTTTGTGCGCTCTTCCAGCAGCGGACGGCTCAATGCCAGTGCCGATGATATCCTTGCACTGAACGCACAGGAGCTGCAGGGCTATCTGCAGTCCGACCCAGTACTGGCACTGGACGGCTGCGCCGGTAAGATCGTGGCAGGGTTCACATGGCGCTATGTGGGCGTGTGCACTGCAAAGCAGGGCGAAAAGCTGCTGGGTCAGAACGGCAAGCCGCTGAGCACAGCGGTGGAGATCAGCTTCCCGGGTCAGGTGGAGAACAGCCTCAAGGCCACCGTCACCGAGGTGGAGATCGATCAGGACAGCGGCCTTGCCCGCTTTGTGCTTTCCTGCAACTCCATCAACGGCGATGTGCTTTGCCTGAACCGGGCTGCAGCATGCATCTCGGTAGGAGAGCGCAGCGGCCTGCGGGTGCCTGCTGCGGCTGTGCACTATTTAAAAGAGGATGGCACCGAGGCACAAACGCAGGGCGAAAACTACATTCCCGGTGTGTACGTGAAACTTGGCAACATTGCCCGCTTCTGCCCGATCGACCCGGTGGACGCAGACCATCCCCTCATCACGGACGGCGATTACATCCTTGTTCTGCCCGAAGGGACCGAGGGCTCGGTCAGCAAGGTGAGGCTTTATGATGAAATAATCGTTTCCGGACAAAATTTGTATGATGGAAAGCTTTTGTAGTTATTGACATCTGAGGCAAAAAATCCGATAATAGATAAAGCTATTATTTGCATCTATTTGCAAAGAACGCCAGGCAGCGCCATGCTGCCCGAATGAAAGGAGCAGATTGTATGTCTTTGCTTGACAGCATTAAGAAAGGTCTGTTTGACCAGGAAGACGATTACGAGGATCAGTACATTGACGATGGCCCCCAGATGGTAAACAATAACAATGGCATCGGCCTTGGTGCTGACGACGAAAATGAAGAGCCTGTTGAGGGTGCCAAGAAGAACGGCAAGGTGGTCAACATCAATGCCACCACTCAGCTCAAGGTCGTTCTGGTCAAGCCTGAGCGTTTTGAGGATGCCAGTACCATTGCTGACCACCTGAACAACAAGCGCACCGTGGTGCTCAATCTGGAGTCCACCAACAAGGAAGTGTCCCGCCGTCTGGTGGATTTCCTGTCCGGTGTTGCATATGCAAACAATGGCCAGATCAAGCGCGTGGCCAACAGCACCTTCATCATCACTCCGTACAACGTGGATATCATGGGTGATCTGCTGGACGAGCTGGAAAACAATGGCGCGTTCTATTGATCCGCAGCCCAAGGCGGCGCGCGGGTTCATCCCTGCGCGTACCGATGAAGAACGCTATCTCATGCGCCATATCGAGGACTTGGCCCACACGGCCTTTTCCCGGGACATTGCGCGGTATTCGGCTTTCCTGAGTGACCGCGAGCAGGACTTGGCCCGCGCGGCACTGGGCCGTGCCGGTGTGCAGGAGGGCTTCCGGTTTGAGGGCGGCTGGTTGAATGCGGAGCGCAAGGTGCTCTGTATCGAGCCGGAGTACAGCTGCGGCGAAGCACCCATCTGCTGTGTGCGGCTGCAATGCCGTGCACAGGCGGGGGCTGCGCTGCCCGCCCACAAGGATTACCTGGGCAGTCTGATGGGCCTTGAGCTGCGGCGCGAGGCGCTGGGAGATATCGTTCTGCCGGAGGATCAGCCGGGCACAGCTTATGTGTTTGCGCTGGAACCGGCAGCACAGCTGATCTGCCGGGAACTGTTTCAGGCTGGACACACGGAGCTGACCACGGAACTGCTGACGCTGGACGAGGTGCCGCAGTTTCCGCAGGCGGAGCGTGAGATGCACAGTGCAACGGTATCGTCCCTGCGGCTGGACGCTGTGCTGGCAGCTATGCTGCACTGCAGCCGAGGACAGGCTTCGGAACTGATCGAGGCGGGCAGGGTGGAGATCAACCACCTGCCGGCGGATAAACCTCATGCGCAGGTATATGAGGGCGATGTGTTCACGGTACGCGGCAAGGGCCGCTTCAACCTGACTGCACTGCCCGGCAAAAGCAGAAAAGATCGGTCGATCATCGAATTTTTTCAATATTAAAAGCAACGGGAGGAAATGACTATGCTGACTCCGCAGGATGTCCGTTCTGTGCAATTTGAGAAAAACCTCCGCGGCTACCGCACAGAGGACGTAGACCGTTTTCTGGATAAGGTGGAAGAACAGCTGCGGGAAGACGATGCGCAGGCGGAACAGCTTCGCAAGCAGATTGCGGACCTGACTGCTGAAAACCAGAAGCTGCACGATGAACTGAAGAGCTTTGAGGCAGATGGTGAAATGCTCAAGAGCGCGCTGATCAATGCACAGCGCATGGGCGAAAATGTCATCCGCGAAGCAAACCAGAAAGCAGAAGAGATCATCCATCGTGCAAATCTGCGCGGTGATGATATCATCCGCGATGCCAACGAACTGCTGCAGAAGGCAAACGACCGTGCAGACGAGATCGAGAACGAAGCAAACGAGAAGCGCCTTGCAGAGGAACGCGAGTATGACCGCGTGCGTCTGGAAGTGACCCGCTTCAAGTCTGATGTGCTCAACCTGTACCGCAGCCATGTGGAGTCGCTGAGCCGTCTGCCGGAGTTCCAGAAGGAAACGGCTGCACAGGATGCCGAACAGGCAGAGCCTGCTGCAGAGGAAAGTGAGCCTGCCGCTGCAGCCCAGCCGCAGGCAGCGGACGTGCAGGAGCCGGAAGCAGAGCCTGCACAGCCCGCACAGGAAGATGCAGAACCTGCTGCCGTTGTTGAAGATGACGACGACAAGGCAGCTGACAGCAGCGAGGATTTCTGGGCAAAGGATGAGAGCCAGCTCAAGCTGGACCCGCCGCCCGCGCCTCCTGCTGATTTTAAGCCGGACGAGCCGGACTACGATGCTTTTCAGGGTGTCAAGTTCAGCGAGTAAGGCAACCCCATAAGGAAATATAGAGGAGAGTGTAAACCATTGGCTAAGAACAAATCGCAGTACGATAGTACTCTGAACCTGCCCAAGACCCTGTTTGAAATGCGTGCCGGCCTGCCCAAGAAGGAGCCGGTCATGCTGAAGGATTGGGACGACAACGACCTGTACAATCAGCTCATGAAGCACAACGAGGGCAAGCCGCAGTTCATCCTGCACGACGGCCCTCCGTACGCAAACGGTAATATCCACATGGGTACTGCCCTGAACAAGATCATCAAGGATATCATTATCCGCGATAAGAACATGGAGGGTTTCCAGGCTCCCTATGTGCCCGGCTTTGATACCCACGGCCTGCCAATCGAGCTGAAGGCTCTGTCCTCCGTCGGTGATAAGAAGAAGGACATTTCCAAGCTGGAACTGCGCCAGATCTGCGAAAAGTTTGCTACCGAGCACATCGATATCATGAGCGACCAGTTCAAGCGTCTGGGCGTTATCGGCGATTTCGAGCATCCGTATCTGACCCTGAAGCCTGAGTTCGAGGCACGCCAGATCGAGATTTTTGGCGAGATGGCAAAGAAGGGCTACATCTACAAGGGCCTGAAGCCCGTGTACTGGTGCCCGGACTGCCGCACGGCTCTGGCAGAGGCCGAGATCGAGTACGGCGAGGACGACTGCGATTCCATCTTCGTGCGTTTCCACGTCTCTCAGGACCCCAACGGTGTGCTGGCAAAGCACGGCATCCCGATGGACAAGACCTACTTCGTCATCTGGACCACCACCACTTGGACTCTGCCCGCTAACGAGGCGATCTGCCTGAACGGCCAGTTCGAGTACTCCTTCGTCAAGATCGGCGATGAGTTCCACATCATGGCCACCGAACTGGTCAAGAGCGTCATGGATGCCTGCCACATCGAGAACTACGAGATCGTGGGTGAGCCGGTCCCCGGTACCGAGTTCGAGCTGATGCGCTACAACCACGTCTACCTGCCCAAGGAAGGCTGGGTCATTCTGGGCGATCACGTCACGTTGGAAAGCGGTTCCGGCTGCGTCCATACCGCAGGCGGCCACGGCGTGGACGACTTCAACGTCTGCCAGAAGTATCCGCAGGTGCCCATCACCGTCCCCGTGGACGATGGCGGCTATCTGACCGAGCTGGCCGGTAAGTATGCAGGTCAGCGCGTGTGGGCTGCCAACAAGACCATTCTGGCCGATTTGACCGAGTCCGGTGCTGTCATGGGTCAGGTGCACATCAAGCATCAGTACCCGCACTGCTGGCGTTGCCATCACCCCATCATCTTCCGTGCAACGGAACAGTGGTTCTGCTCCATCGCAAAGTTCCGCGAGGATGTCTACAAGGCCATCGACACCGTTACCTGGATGCCGGATTGGGGCCATGACCGCATGAAGGGCATGGTGCGCGACCGTAACGACTGGTGCATCAGCCGCCAGCGCACCTGGGGCGTTCCCATCCCCGCATTCTATTGCAAGAAGTGCGGCACCTACCACATCACCGATGCCACCATCAAGGCTGTCAGCGACCTGTTCCGCAAGGAAGGTTCCGATGCATGGTATAAGTACGAAGCCGAGCAGATCATCCCCGCAGGCGAAGTGTGCGAAAAGTGCGGTGCTTCCGAGTGGACCAAGGACACCGACATCATGGATGTCTGGTTCGACTCCGGCTCCACCCACGCCGCTGTGCTGGAGGAGCGTCCGGAACTGCGCTTCCCGGCTGATATGTATATGGAGGGCGGCGACCAGTTCCGCGGCTGGTTCCAGTCCAGCCTGCTGACCAGCGTTGCAAGCAAGGGCTGCGCACCCTATAAGTCTGTTCTGTGCCACGGCTGGGTCGTGGATGAGCAGGGCAAGCAGATGCACAAGAGCGCCGGCAACGGCGTGGAGCCCAGCGAGATCATCAAGGACTACGGCGCTGATATCATCCGTCTGTGGGTGGCTTCTTCCGACTACACCGTGGATGTGCGTGCCGGCAAGAACATCTTCAAGCAGCTGAGCGAGGCTTACCGCAAGATCCGCAACACCGCCCGCTTCATTCTGGGCAATCTGGACGGCTTTGATCCCAACACCGACTGTGTGGCTGACGATCAGCTGCAGGAGATCGACCGCTGGGCACTGGCTGCTCTGGATGACCTGATGGTCAACACCAGCGCAGGCTACGCTGTGTATGACTTCAACAAGGTCTATCATGCAGTGTACAACTTCTGCGTTGTTGCAATGTCCAACTTCTATCTGGATGTGACCAAGGATCGCCTGTACTGCACCAACGGCGCAGGCCGCAAGGCTGCTCAGACCACCATGTACAAGATCCTTGTGGCTCTGGACAAGATCATTGCTCCTATCCTGTGCTTCACCAGTCAGGAGATCTGGGACTTCATGCCCAAGACTGAGGGCATGAACCAGTACGTTGTCTTTGAGGAGATGCCCAAGGCCGGCCAGTATGCCGCCGATGAAGCCTTCAAGGCAAAGTGGGCACAGCTGATTGCCGTCCGTGATGAGGTGAAGAAGGTTCTGGAGCAGGCCCGTGCCGAAAAGGTCATCGGTGCTTCTCTGGAGGCTGCCGTCACCCTGTACTGCAATGATACTGTGTACAGCCTGCTCAACAGCATCCCCATGGACGAGCTGGCCGACCTGATGATCGTCTCTCAGGTAGAGCTGGTCAAGGGCGAAGGCGGCGCTGCAAGTGCTGTTGAAGGCCTGGGCGTTGCTGCTGCACATGCCACCGGCGAAAAGTGCGAGCGCTGCTGGAAGTATTCTTCTTCCATCGGCAGCCATGCCGCACATCCCACCCTGTGCGCACGCTGCGCCAGCGTTGTGGAAGCCTAAGCGTTCCGCATAAAACAATGTTTTAAAGGGCGGCGCTCCCTTATACCGGGGAGCGCCGTTTTTTATACTGAATGATTTTGGGAGTATCCTATGGCATTTGTTGTTTTTAATCTGCTCGCGGCTGCGGCACTCATTGGCATCGATCAGGCCATCAAGCTGTGGGCCACCAATGTGCTGCAACCCGTTGGTGCAATGCCGCTGATCCCCCATGTGGTGGAGCTGCGGTTCGTGCTCAACCCGGGCATGGCGTTCAGCCTGCTCAGCGGCAAGCAGCTGTTCCTCATCATCGCTACCAGCATAGCGCTGATCTTTGTGGCCTACGGGCTGTTCTTCCGCAGCCGCGGCAGATACCTGCAGCAGGCCGCACTGCTGTTGATCCTTGCCGGCGGCATCGGCAACCTGATCGACCGTGTGCTCAACGGCGAGGTGGTGGACTACATCAATCTGCTGTTCATGCAGTTTGCGGTGTTCAATTTTGCGGATATCTGCGTGTGTGTGGGCGTGGGCCTCTGGGTGCTGGTAATTTTTCTGGAAGAGCTGCACGCTGAGAACGGGCAGTCCCCGAAGGAGCAGTGAGCCATGGAACAGCGTGAATTTGTGGTGGAGCAGGAGACGGCAGGCCAGCGCATAGACCGCTTTCTGAGCGGCGAGGACACCGGCCTTTCCCGGTCTGCTCTGCAGGCGCTGGTGGCCGACGGTCATGTGTTGTGCAACGGCAGGCTGGTGGCCAAGAGCCTGAAGCTCAAGGCGGGCGACACCATCGTTTTGGAAATCCCGGACGCCAAGCCCATCGAGGCCGTGCCGCAGGACATCCCGCTGGATATCGTCTATGAGGACGAGCATCTGCTGGTGGTCAACAAGCCCAAAGGCATGGTGGTGCACCCGGCTCCCGGCAACCCGGACGGCACACTGGTGAACGCGCTGCTGTGGCACTGCAAGGGAAGCCTGTCCGGTATCGGCGGCGAGATTCGCCCCGGCATCGTGCACCGCATCGATAAGGACACCAGCGGACTGCTGGTGGTGGCAAAGGACGATGCAACGCACATCGGCCTTTCCCAGCAGATGGCGGTGCACAGTGTGGAGCGCTCGTATCGCACCATCGTGTACGGCGGCTTTGCACAAGATGAGGGCTTTGTGGAAAGCAATCTGGGCCGCAGCAAAACCGACCGCAAAAAGATGGCGGTCTACCCGGCCAGTGAGCCGCACACCAAATATGCCTATACCGGCTATCAGGTGCTGGAACGGCTGAACAACTTTACCATGCTGGAATGCCGCCTGAAGACCGGCCGCACCCATCAGATCCGCGTGCACATGGCATCCATCCAGCACCCGGTGGCGGGCGACCCGGTGTATGGCCCACACAATTGCATCACCAGCCTGCACGGCCAGTGCCTGCACGCCAAAACGCTTGGCTTTGTGCACCCGATCACCGGCGAACATCTGCGGTTCGATTCGGAATTGCCGGAATACTTCACTCGTTTTCTTGCAACGCTCAGGAGGGGAACGGTATGAACCATCTTTCTTCAACGCTTGTACTGTGTGATCTGGACCATCTGCTTTTGGGTGCCGACGGCAACCTGACGCAGGTGGTGCGGGATGTGCTGCAGCTGTTCGTCCGCCGCGGCGGACGTTTTACGGTGTTTTCCCAGCGCACGCCGCGGGCAGTGCGGTCCATTCTGGGCAGTGTGCGGCTCAGCGCTCCTGCGCTGGTGTGCGGCGGTGCCATGGCCTACCATTTTTCCGATGGCACCCACCAGCCGCTGTGCACCTTTGCCGGGCAGGATGCCGACCTGTTTGCCCGCCTGCCGGTGGCAGAGGGCGTGGGCATTGCCCTGCAGATGACCGACGGTACCACCCGCGTGCTGCGCATGAGCGAGGCATTGGAGCGTCATCTGCGGCAGGAATGGACCCCTTATCTGCTGGCAAACGCGGCAGACATCAAGGGGGAAGAAGTGCTGCGAGTGCTGCTGTATCAGGACAGCAAGGCAGTGCCTATGATCTCGCTGCTGGAAAAATCTCTGGGCGACCGCACAGCGGTGCTGCTGGGCGAGCGTGCCGCAGTGGATACGCTGATCCTGACCCCCAGAACCGTCTCCGGCCGTGAAATGCTGGATGCCGTGTGTATGCCGGTGGGCATCGACCCGGAAGATGTGCTGGTACTTGCCGGAGGGCTGCCTATGCTGGACATGGTGCGCGCTTCCAGCCAGAGCACCGCAGCTGCGGATGCCCCGGCTGAGCTGCGTCTTGCTGCCCAAAAGGTCACTTTGACCGATGCTGCGGCAGGTTCTGCAGTGGAAGTGCTGTACCGTATGGTGCGGGATGCTGAAAATTTGGCGTAAAATTTGTGCAAGGCTTCTGCAAATTCTTTCGCAGAAGCCTTTCTTTTTGGAGGAAAGTCAGGTACAATGAGAGAAACGCATCTTCTGGTCCTGCAAAAGAAGGAAAAACTCTTTCTTGCGCTGTCGCTGGCGGCGGTGGTTTTGTGCACAGTGCTGGCCTTTGGCTTTGCCGTGCCGCTGCAGGCTGCCGAACCGCAGGTCCTGCCGGATACGACCGGGCTGGAACAGTATGTGCTGGTGGATCTGAACACTGCCGATCTCTCTGCGCTGTGCACACTGCCGGGCGTAGGGGAAAAGCGCGCACAGACGATTCTGGATTACCGGACGCAGAATGGCCCGTTTGAACGGGTAGAAGATGCAGCCAATGTTCCGGGCCTGACACAGACCATTGTGGATTCCTGGGCAGGAATGGCAACCGTGAGCTGAGCCGCAGCCGGCGGCCCGGCGCAGCAAAAAGGGGAATGATTATGAGTGACGATACCATTTTTATCAACCGGGAACTGAGCTGGCTGGATTTCAACCGGCGCGTTCTTGCGCTGGGAAAGGATAAAAATGTTCCGCTTGCAGAGCGGGTCAAATTTCTTGCGATCTACGGCTCCAATCTGGACGAGTTTTTTATGGTGCGCGTGGGTTCTCTGCAGGAGCGCGCCAATCTGGAACAGGAACAGGGCAAAAAGGTCAAGAGGGAAAACAAAACCAACATGTCCGCGGCGGAACAGCTGACTGCCATCATGCCCAAAACGGCACAGCTGCAGGAGGAGTGCGATAAATACTACGCAAAGGCGCTGGAAGCACTGGCGGAGTGCGGCTGGCGCAAGGTGGATCTTGACCACTTGTCCAAGGAGGACGAGCACTTCTGGAAGAAGTACTTCCAAACGGAGCTGTTCCCCATCCTCAGCCCGCAGATCGTGGATAACCGCCATCCGTTCCCATTCCTGCGCAATAAGGAGATTTACCTTGGCGTTCTGCTCAAGGAAAAACACCCGGCAGGGCAGAGCCTTGGCATCATTCCCATTTCCAGCCAGATGGAACGGATGCACGTTGTAAAAAAAGACGGCGAAACGCAGTTTGCACTTACCGAAGAGCTGGTGCTGCACTTTGCGGCCAGCATCTTTGGCAAAGAGACGATTCAGGAAAAATGTCTCTTCCGTGTTACCCGCAATGCGGATATCGACGTAAAAGAGGGCATGATGGATCATGATATCGACTACCGCGAGATCATGACCGAGCTGCTCAAGCGCCGCCGCAAGCTGGCTGCAGTGCGTCTGCAGATCACGCCTGCCCCGGCCCCGGAGGTAGAACGCCTGCTGTGCAACCGTCTGCTGCTCACCCATAAACGGGTGTTCGAGCAGAAAAGCCCGCTGGATCTGAGCTTTTTCTACAAGCTCACCGGCCGCATGGAAGCGGAGGGGCGGCCGGAACTGTTCTACCCGGCTGCACGGCCCATGCTGCCGCCGCCGGACTACGACCTTGCCGCTGAGGTGCAGAAGCACGATGTGCTGCTCAGCTACCCGTACCAGTCCATCCGGCCCTTCATTGCCATGCTCAAAAAGGCTGCCCATGATCCTGAGGTCATTTCCATCAAAATGACGCTGTACCGTATGGCGCGGGAGTCCCAGATCGTGCAGGCGCTGATGGAAGCCGCTGAGAACGGCAAAGAGGTGGTGGCGCTGGTGGAGCTGCGCGCCCGCTTTGACGAGCAGAACAATATCGACTGGTCGAAGCAGCTGGAAAGCGCAGGCTGTACGGTCATTTATGGCTTTGATGATTACAAAGTGCACTCCAAGCTGACCCTTATCACCAAAAAGAGCAAAGAGGGCTACTCTTATATCACCCAGATCGGCACCGGCAACTACAACGAAAAGACCAGTGAGCTTTACACAGACTATTCCTTCATTACGGCAGACCATGGCATTGGCGAGGAAGCTTCCAATGTGTTCCAGAACCTTGCCGTGCAGAAGCTGACTGAGGAGAGCGACCGGATGCTGGTAGCACCGCTGCGCTTCAAGAGCGTATTGCTGGAAGAGATGGATCGTGTCATTGCCGCCGCCCGCATGGGCCGTCCGGCATCCATGATCCTGAAAAACAATTCCATCAGCGACCGGGATATCATCCTTAAGCTGCAGGAAGCCAGCTGTGCCGGTGTGCGCATTGATATGATCGTGCGCGGCATCTGCTGCGTGCGCGCCGGCGTGCCCGGCAAGACGGAGAACCTGCATATCCGCAGCCTTGTGGGTCGTTATCTGGAGCATGGCCGCATTTACAGCTTCTTCGATGGTGCACATACCCGCATCTATATTGCATCCGGCGATTTCCTCACCCGCAACACCGAGTGCCGCGTGGAGGTGGGCGTGCGCGTGGAGGATCCCGTGCTGGTGCGGAAGCTTACCGACATTCTGCAGCTGCAGCTACGGGATAATGTCAATGCCCGCGAGATGCGCCCGGACGGCAGCTACCAGAAGGTAAAGCCCGCTGAGGGCGAAGCACTGGTGAACGGCCAGATGGGCATGTATGAGCTGTTGAAAAATGACTGGACGCAGCCGGAGCCTTGGAGGCTTTCTGCCGCTGCGCAGGAAAAACAGCCTGAACCTTCTGCCGAAGCAGAAAAGCCAGAACCTGCGAAAACGGAAGCGGCTCCCGCTGCAAAACAGGCAGAAGCTTCTCACCCGGAATCTGCTGCGGCACCGGAAAGCGGCGACCGTTTTGACCAGCTGGAACAGATGGTCAATCATAAAAAGCGTACAGAGCCGCAGCTTGCCCCTGCAGCCAAGCCGATAAAGCCGGTGGTGGTGGAGACACCCGCCCCCAGAAGCCGCCTGAAACGGATTTTGGATTTCTTCAGGTTGCGCAGATAATATTTGCAAGACCCGACAGAGCAAACCCTCTGCCGGGTCTTTTTGCGTGTTTGCCTGCATAAATAAAAAGCAAACGGAAGGCGGGAGGCAGAAGGTGCGGGCAAAGCGATGGGGACGAGCCGGGCACGGCAGGGAGCAGCCCAGACGGAAGGTGATTCTTCTGGCAGTTTTAGCCGGACTGCTGGTGTGCTTGGTGCTTCCGGTGCGGGCGCAGAAAAAAACGGGGAAGCTCTGTTTCCCGCTGGACACCACACAGTACCGTGTTTCGGACGGATACGGCTGGCGGCAGGATCCTTTTACCGGGGAAAGGACGTTCCATAAGGGCATGGATCTTGCCTGTGCAGAGGGAACAGAAGTGCTTGCTGCGGAAGGCGGTGCGGTGGTGCAGGCATACCGCAGCACAAGCTATGGAACCTGTCTGCGTGTTCTCCATACAGATGGCAGCGAGTCACTTTACGCCCATTTGCAGTACGCCTATGTCCGCCCGGGCGAGGTGGTGGAAGCAGGGCAGCTGCTGGGCGCAGCAGGGCGCAGCGGGCGCGCTACGGGAGCACACCTGCATTTTGAACTGTACCGGCAGGGAACAGCCTGTGACCCGGCGGATGCGCTGGGCCTTTCCTCATGAAGCTGCATGATTCCCGGCAGCTGGGGCCGCTGGTGTTCCGCGACCCGCTGCTTTTGTGTAGCGCACTGTATTTTCTGCTCTACTTTGATGCAAGCGGCTTTCTGCGGCTGGGGTTGCTGGCGGCGTTCCTGCACGAGTGCGGGCACATTCTGGTGTATTGTGTGTTTCTGCGCCGCTTTCCGGTCATTGAGGTGACCATGACTGGCTTTTGTATGCGGATGGACGCTCCGGCCCGGGGCCTTTCACCGGGGAGGCTCTTCTGGCTGGCTGCTGCAGGCCCGGCGGTCAATTTCATGCTGGCAGGCATCTGGGCACTGCGGCTGGAACAGGAACTGACCATCCGCGGCAGTGCCTTCTGGGCGGCAAATCTGCTGACCGGGGGATTCAATCTGCTGCCCGTTCCACCGCTGGATGGGGCGCAGCTGGCGTCCTGCCTGTGCGAAATGCGGCGTGCAGGCAAAAAGTTTAAGGGAAATGATTGAAAAAACAGCTCATTTCGGGTACAATAAAATGACGTGTAAAAATGGACTGTTTATTGGAGGACTCGATGTTTGATCCAAAACTGAAAGAAGCACTGGGACGGGTACAGAAGCCTGGTCGTTATACTGGCGGAGAACCCGGCAGTGTATATAAGGACAAAGAAAAAGTGGATGTCCGCTTTGCGTTCTGCTTTCCGGACACCTATGAGGTAGGTATGTCCTTCCTCGGCGAAAAGATCCTGTATGAGCTGCTCAACAGCCACGAAAACTGGTGGTGCGAGCGTGCTTTTATGCCGTGGCTGGATATGAAGGCCGAGATGGAGCGTCTTGGTCTGCCGCTCTACACCATGGAGAGCAAGGATCCGCTCACCGCTTTTGATGCAGTGGGCTTCACCCTGCAGTACGAGCTTTCCTATACCAATATTCTGGCTATGCTGGATCTGGCGGGCATCCCGTTCTATTCCAAGGATCGCGATGAAAGCTGGCCGCTGATCGTGGCGGGTGGCCCCTGCGCCTGCAATGCGGAACCCATTGCGGACTTTTTTGATGTGGTCCAGCTGGGTGAGGGCGAAAACCAGCTGCCCGGCATCTGCGCCGAGATCGAAAAGGCCAAGAAGGAGGGCGGCGTTTCCAAAAAGGAACTGCTGCTGCGCATTGCAAAGATCCCCGGTGTCTATATCCCGGCGTTCTACGATGTGGAGTATTATGAAGATGGCCGGGTCAAGGCCATCACCCCCAATGAGCCGGGCATCCCGGCGCGCATCACCAAGGCGATCATCAAGGACCTGAACGAGTTTGCCCCGCCCACGAATTTCGTGGTGCCCATGGTGGGTGCCATTCAGGACCGCGCCAGCATCGAGGTGCTGCGCGGCTGTGTGCGTGGCTGCCGTTTCTGTCAGGCGGGCTTTCTGTACCGTCCCATGCGCCAGCGTGACGCGGGCCTTCTGAACAGGGCGGCGCAGGAGCTGTGCGCTAACACCGGCTATGAAGAACTGAGCCTTTCCAGCCTGTCCACCTCTGACCACGGCCAGCTGGAAGAGCTGCTGGACGATCTGAACGAGTGGGCACCCAAGGAGCATGTGAGTCTGTCGCTGCCTTCGCTGCGCGTGGACAACTTCTCCCAGAGCCTCATTGAAAAAACCACCAAGGTGCGCAAGAGCGGCCTGACCTTCGCCGCCGAAGCCGGCACCCAGCGCCTGCGCAACGTCATCAACAAGAATGTCACATGGGACGAGATCGAAAAGACCTGCACCATTGCATTCAACGCGGGCTACACCTCGGTCAAGCTCTACTTCATGATGGGCCTGCCCACGGAGACCATGGAGGACATTGAGGGCATCGCAGAGACGGCGCAGAAGGTGGTAGACCTCTATTATTCTCTGCCCAAGCGCGGCAAGGGCAAGGGTGTACAGGTGACCATCAGCTGTGCCTGCTTTGTGCCTAAGCCCCATACGCCGTTTGAGTTCGTGCCCATGGACACTGAAGAAATGCTGCGCGCCAAGCAGAAGCACCTGCTGGAAAGTGTACGCAGCCGCAAGATCAAGGTCAACTATCACGACAGCACCACCAGCTTTCTGGAGGGCGTGTTCGCCAAGGGCGACCGCCGTCTGGCACCGGTCATTGTGGAAGCCTACAAGCGCGGCTGCTACTTTGACGGCTGGGAGGAGTGCTTCAAGTACGATACTTGGCTGCAGACCTTTGCTGATCTGGGCATTGACCCGGCGTTCTACTGCCAGCGTCCTATCGGTCTGGACGAGGTAACGCCATGGTCCCACATGGATTACGGCGTCACCCACGAATATCTGGTACGGGAGTACCAAAAGGCTCTTGCCGCCCAGACTACCCAGCCCTGCAACCGTGCCTGCCACGGCTGCGGTGCAAATCACCTGTTAGGAGGTCCCTGCTTTGATTACAGTAAGAATCTCGTTTGAGAAAAAGAATGAGGCCTCCTACATCTCCCTGCTGGACCTGCAGCGGGTGATGCAGCGTGTGCTCAAGCGCAGCGGCCTGCCGGTGTGGCATACGCTGGGTTTCAATCCCCACATCTATATGACCTTTGCCTGCCCGCTTTCTCTGGGGCAGGAGAGCGAGTGCGAGTGCGTGGACGTCAAGACCGAAGCGGAAGCCCCGGATTTTGAGCAGTGGAAAGCGGCCCTCAATGCCATCATGCCCGCAGGCATCGTGATCACGCACGTTGGCCCGGTGCAGATGAAGGCGGACCTCATTGCCTACGCATGCTATCGCATCACCTACCCGGCGGCAGCGGCTGCGGCGCTGGATCAGTACAACGCGCTGGAAAGCGCCCCGGTGGAAAAGCACGGCAAAAAGGGCAACAAGATCATCGAGCTGAAGGAACATCTGCCCAAGGTGGAGTACACCACGGAGGGGGACAGCCTGCACATTGAGCTGTGCCTGCCCGCTGCGCAGGAGCTGAACCTGAACCCCTCGCTGCTGACCGGCTTTCTGGAAGAAAAATTCGGCCTGCCTGCTGTCAGCGCCAACATCCTGCGCAAAAAGTTTTTGACGGCAGATAAGCAGTTGTTTGTCTAATCGGAGCGTGAAAGACCGTCTGTTGGGCAAAACAGAAAATTTTCGCATTTATTTTGGTCAGAACGCTTGCATTTACGCAGGTTTTGTGATATCCTATTTAGGCGTTAGTGTCCGCTGAGACCACAGCGGGGTTAATGACAATATCATTAAACGGGCGGTCCTCTGACGGCAAAGTGCCGTGTATGAACGTCTAAAAACAAATGGAGGATTCAAAAATGGACGCACTGAAGATTATTTCTGAAGGCAGCATCAAGGCTGAAAAGCCCCAGTTCAACGTTGGCGATACCGTCCGCGTTGATGTTCGTATCAAGGAAGGCGACCGTGAGCGCATTCAGGCCTTTGAGGGCACTGTGATCGCAAAGAAGCACGGCGGCGTTGCTGAGACCTTCACCGTTCGCCGCGTTGCTTACGGTGTTGGCATCGAGCGTGTCTTCCCCATCAACAGCCCCTTCGTTGAGAAGGTCACCGTTGTCCGCAAGGGCAAGGTCCGCCGCGCAAAGCTGTTCTACCTGCGTGGTCGTACGGGCAAGGCTGCCAAGGTCAAGAGCGATATTTGATCATCCCCGATTTGAAACGGGAGAAAAGGGACAACCTTGTTGTCCCTTTTTTCTTTATCAAAATTTCGGAAAAAATGCGGCTTTTTGCAGGCACCGTTCTTGCGAAGAGCCTGTCGGCTGCGGTATAATCGGGTCAGCAGTGTAAAACCAGAAGGTGAGGTGTACCGGATATGGAAAAACAGGAACAGGCAAAGCCCGTGCGTGGGCAGAACCTGCTGGAATGGTACGAGGCATTGATCTCGGCAGCGCTGGTGCTGGTACTGATCTTTTCGTTTTTCTTCCGCATCATTCAGGTGGACGGCAGCTCTATGGTGCCCACACTGGTGAACGGTGATAAGCTCATCGTGTGGGGAGCAGGCTATACACCGCAGCGTGGTGACGTGGTCATTGTGGACAGCTATACCTCCTACGGTAAACCGCTGGTCAAGCGTGTCATCGCCAAAGGCGGCGATACGGTCTCCATCGATTATGCAACAGGCACCGTGGCGGTGAACGGCGAGGTCTTGCAGGAGGACTACATTGCAGAGCCTACTTATCTTGGCTATGATGTAACTTTCCCGTATACGGTGCCGGAGGGCACGGTGTTCGTGATGGGTGATAACCGCAACCAATCACTGGACAGCCGTTCCACCTATGTGGGCTGCATTGACGAACGGGACATTCTGGGCAGGGTGCTTTTGTGCTTTATGCCCTTTACAGATTTTGGGGTGGTAAAATGAACGAAATGGATACTCGCTTTGCAAACCAGTACAATATTCAGTGGTTCCCGGGCCACATGACCAAGACTCTGCGCATGATGGAGCAGGAGATCCAGCACGTGGATGCAAGCCTTGTGCTGCTGGATGCCCGCATCCCGCTTTCCAGCCTGAACCCGGAGATCGAGCGCATCACGGCCCGCAAGCCGAAACTATACGCGCTGAACAAGGCCGATCTGGCAGACCCGGCTGTAACGGAAGAATGGATCAAGTATTTCCGTGCGGCAGATGCCGGCTGTGTGGCCATCAGCGCCAAGCAGAAGGGCGGTGCCAATGCGGTAAAGGCTGCCATTGAAAAAGAACTGGCGGGCCTGCTGGAACGCCGCCAGAACCGCGGCATGGGCGGTGCCAAGACGCAGGTGATGCTGTGCGGCATCCCCAATGTGGGCAAATCCACCTTCATCAACACCTTTGCAGGCTCTGCCCGCGCCAAGGCGGCAGACCGCCCGGGCGTGACCAAGGGCAAACAGTGGGTCAGCACCGACAAATTTGATCTGCTGGATATGCCCGGCGTACTGTGGAAGAAGTTTGACTCTAAGACCATTGCGTCCAATCTGGCCTTTATCGGCTCCATCAAGGATGATATTCTGGATGTGGAAGAGCTGGCCATGAACCTGCTGGACGAGGTGCGCCGCAACTACCCCGACCTTGTGGCCCAGCGCTACAAGCTGGATGCCGAAACGCTGGCCCTGCCGCCCTACGAGCTGATGGAAGCCATCGGCCGCAAGCGCGGTCTGCTGGTGCGCGGCGGCGAGGTGAACACCGAGCGCTGCGCCATTATGCTGGTGGACGAGTTCCGCGCCTGCAAGTGGGGCCGCATCTCGCTGGAGCGTCCGCCGCAGCGGGATGATCTGGCTGATTTTGCCGAGGAGGATGACGAATGAAGCGCCGTTCCGACGAGGAGATCTCGGCTCCGCTGTATGAGTACGATGCCGCTGTACGCAGTCAGTATGGCTGCTTTGCAGGCGTGGACGAAGCCGGGCGCGGCCCTCTGTGCGGCCCGGTGTGCGTAGCGGCCTGTATTCTGGACCCGGAGAATCCGGTCTTTGGCATCAACGACTCCAAAAAGCTTACCGAGAAAAAGCGGGAAGCTCTGTTTGATGAGATCATTGAAAAGGCGTTGGCCTACAAAATTGTTTTTGTGGGGCCGGAGATCATTGACCGGGACAACATCCTCAACGCCACCATGGACGGCATGAAGCAGGCTGTGGAAGAACTGGACATCGTGCCGAACCTTGTTCTCGTGGATGGAAACCGCACCCCGGCAGGGCTGCTGGTCCCGGCACAGCCGGTGGTCAAGGGCGATGCCACCAGTGCCAGCATCGGCGCAGCATCCGTCCTTGCCAAGGTCAGCCGTGACCGCTATATGCTGGAACTGGACAGACAGTATCCGCAGTATCAGCTGGCAAAGCACAAGGGTTACCCGACCAAGCTCCACTATGAGCTGATCGCCCAGTACGGCATCCAGCCGTTCTACCGCCGCAGCTTCCTCAAAAAGCAGGGCTACTGGCCGGAGAACGGAAAGTGAACCGCGCCGAGACAGGGCGCAGGGGAGAAGCTGCTGCGGCCCGCTGGTATCAGAAGCAGGGCTGCAGGCTGCTGGCACACAACTTCCACACCCGGATGGGTGAGCTGGATGTTGTGGTGCAGGAGCCGGATGGGACCATTGTCATCTGTGAGGTCAAGACCCGTGCGGAAGGCTCTCTGGCCAGCCCGGCAGAAGCGGTGGACCGGCCCAAACAGCGCCGCCTGATCCGTGCAGCACAGTATTATCTGCAGCAGAACGGCCTGAGCGATGCACCGGTGCGATTTGACGTGGCAGAAGTGTTCCCTCTTGACAGCGGGCGCTGGATGGTACATATTATAAGGGGCGCTTTTCTCACGTAAAGCAACGGCCCCGGTGGGAAAATGTACGGGCAGAGGGCTTCTCTGCCACAGCAGAAGAGCGTGCTTTGCACGTTCTACGGCGAAAAAGGAGCGACAACAATGCAGTTTTTTAGTACCAGAGACCAAAACCGCAAAGTGACTTCCTCGGAAGCAATCGCACAGGGCCTGTCCAACGAGGGCGGTCTGTTTGTACCGGAAAGCTTTCCGCAGGTGGATGTGAAGGCACTGTGCGAGCTGGACTACCCGGCCATGGCAGCTGCCGTCATCAAAGAATATCTGACCGACTACTCGCAGGATTTCCTGACCGAAGCTGCCCACAAGACCTACGGAGAGGCCTTTGGCGGCAAGGCAGGCTATCTTGCCCCGGTGGAAGGGGACACCTATGCCTTAGAGCTGTGGCATGGCCCTACCTGTGCATTCAAGGATTATGCTCTGCAGCTGATGCCGAAGCTTCTGGTGGAAGCCAAAAAGAATCTGGGCCGCACGGAAAAGACCCTGATCCTTGTGGCGACCAGCGGCGATACCGGCAAGGCAGCTCTGGACGGCTACCATGATATCCCGGGCGTGGAGATCGCAGTGTTCTATCCCACGGGCGGCACCAGCGAGATCCAGCGCCTGCAGATGGCAACGCAGGAGGGTGCCAACGTGGCAGTGTACGCTGTGCGCGGCAACTTTGATGATGCGCAGACCGGCGTGAAGAAGGTCTTTGGTGACACTGCCATTGCAGCAGAGCTTGCCAAGCGGAACATCCGCCTGTCCAGCGCCAACTCCATCAACTGGGGCCGTCTGGTGCCGCAGATCGTCTATTACTTTGCTGCCTATGCCCAGCTGCTCAAGGCGGGCAGGATCACCTTCGGCGATGAAGTGGACTTCTGCGTACCCACCGGCAACTTCGGCGACATTCTGGCAGGCTACTATGCAAAGCGCATGGGCCTGCCCGTGGGCAAGCTGGTCTGCGCTTCCAATGAGAACAACGTGCTGACCGATTTCCTCACCACCGGCACCTACACCGCAAAGCGGGAGTTCTTCAAGACCACCTCGCCCAGCATGGACATTCTGGTGTCCTCGAACCTCGAGCGCCTTCTGTACCATGTCACCGGCAGTGATGCCGAGGTGGCGGGCCTGATGAAGAGCCTTGCCGAGACCGGAAGCTATACTGTGCGTCCGGAGACGCTGGCTGCCATTCAGGAGAACTTCTCCTGCGGCTGGAGCAGTGAGGAAGAAGTGGCAGGGGAGATCCGTGTCCGCTACGAGAAGGACAATTACCTGTGTGATACCCACACCGCCGTTGCGTTCCATGTGGCAGCGCAGAAAAAGCGCGAGGGCGTGCCCATGGTGGTGCTGTCCACCGCGTCTCCCTTCAAGTTCCCGCGCAGTGTGCTGGAAGCACTGGGCCGCACCGCCCCGGAAAATGATTTTGAAGCAATGCAGCAGCTGGAAGCAGCTACCGCGCATACCGCACCGGCAAGCCTTGCCGCGCTGCGCCAGAAGCCGGAGCGCTTTAACACCGTGATCGATCCTGCGCAGATCGCCGAGGTGGCGCTGGGCTATCAGGAATAACACATCCTGCTGCATTTAGAACAGGAGAAAAAACATGGCACTTTTTGTGCTTGGCGATACCCACCTTTCTCTGGGCGCTTCCAAGCCGATGGATATTTTTCCCGGCTGGAATGATTATGTGGAGCGCCTTGAGAAAAACTGGCGCAAGCTCATCAAACCAGAGGATACCATTGTATTGGCGGGCGATATCAGCTGGGCCATGCGCCTGACCGATACCCGTAAGGATTTTGAATTTCTGCAGAGCCTGCCCGGGCAGAAGATCATCATGAAGGGCAACCACGATTACTGGTGGTCTACCGTGAACAAGATGAATGCCTACCTCAAAGCAGAAGGCTTTGATACCCTGCACATTCTGCACAACAACTCCTACAGTGTAGAGGGGTATGCACTGTGCGGTACCCGCGGCTGGCTGTTTGATGCAGGCGAGGCCCACGACGAAAAGGTGATGAACCGCGAGATCGGACGACTGCGCATGAGTCTGGATGCCGCCGAACCCGGGCTGGAAAAGCTGGTGTTCCTGCACTATCCGCCGGTGTATACCGGCACCAGTGCGCCGGAGATCGTGGCCACCTTAAAGGAATACAGCATCAGGACCTGCTACTATGGTCATCTGCACGGCAATGCCATCCGCTATGCGGTGCAGGGCGATGTGGATGGCATCCACTACAAGCTGGTCAGTGCCGATGGGCTGCGTTTTTGCCCGTACCGCATCAATTGAACCGTTAAAACCAATAAAAATTAACAATTTGGGCTGGCAATTGTGTCAGGAGCGTGCTATAATAGTTTTTGACGCGATTGTTGCACCCAATTGAGCGCGCGCGTCCCCGCATATTGCAAAAGCAAGTTCATCCAGGACGCAGTGCGCGGTTGCAAAGGGCAAAAACTTCCTGCCCTGCGCAATAGAATTTTTGAGTGGAGGAAAAACAAATGAATTTCATCAAGTGTGAAAAGCTCGAGAAGAGCATGGCAGAACTGCAGTTCTCCATCGACGCAGAGGCTTTCAAGAAGGCTGTTGCCGATGTTTTCAAGAAGGAAGGCAAGAAGTACGCTGTTCCCGGCTTCCGTAAGGGCAAGGCTCCCCGCGCTCTGATCGAGAAGATGTACGGCGCTGATGTCTTTACCTATGATGCCATCAATGAGCTGTTCCCCGAGGCTTTCGAGGCTGCTGTCAAGGAAGCTGGCGTTGAGCCGGTCGGCCGTCCGGAGGTCACTGTTGACTCTGCTGATGAGACCAACGGTGTCACCCTGACCGTCAAGGTCGCTGTCAAGCCCGAAGTCAAGGTTGGCAGCTACAATGGTCTGACGGTTGAAAAGACTGTCCATACTGTTTCTGACGAGGCTGTTGAAGCTGAGCTGAAGCGTGTGCAGGAGCGCAATGCCCGTGAGCTGACCCGTGAGGGCGCTGCTGAGAACGGCGACATCGCTGATATCGACTTCGAGGGCTTCGTCGATGGCGTGGCTTTCGAGGGCGGCAAGGCTGAGCACTACAGCCTGACTCTGGGCAGCGGCAGCTTCATCCCCGGCTTTGAGGATCAGATCGTGGGCCACTCCGCTGGCGAAGAGTTCGACGTGAACGTTACCTTCCCCACCGAGTATCAGGCTGCCGAACTGGCTGGCAAGGCTGCTGTGTTCAAGATCAAGCTGCACGAAGTGAAGTACAAGGAGCTGCCTGCTCTGGATGACGAGCTGGCTAAGGATTGCTCTGAGTACGACACTCTGGACGAGTTCAAGGCTTCCATCCGCAAGAACAATCAGGAGCAGCTGGACAAGCAGGACGATCTGGCTGTTGAGAACGCTCTGGTGGATCAGGTCATCGAGAGCATGGAGGGTGAGATCCCCCAGGCAATGTATGATGCCCGCATGGACGAGATGGTCAACGACTTCGCATTCCGCGTGGAGCAGCAGGGCCTGCGCCTCGAGGACTACCTGAAGTATATGGGCCAGACTATGGAGCAGTTCCGCGCTTCCTTCATGCCGCAGGCTGAGAAGCAGGTCAAGATTCGTCTGGCTCTGGAGGCTGTTGCCGCTGCTGAGAACATCGAGGCTTCCGAGGAGGAAGTTTCCGCTGAGATCAAGCGCATCGCTGACCAGTACAAGATGGAAGAGAACAAGGTTCGTGAGCTGGTCAATGTTGACGACCTGAAGAAGGATCTGGCCATCAACAAGGCCATCGACTTCATCAAGAGCCACGCAAACATCGTGGAGAAGGCTGCTGAGGAAGAGAAGGCTGCAGACGCTGAGTAATCAGCTCCTGTGTTCCTTTGAAGCGAGCAGTATGCTGCACGGTTTCAATCAAAGGTTGTAAAAATTGACCGATACGGCAGAACCGGCAGGGAAACCGTATCGGTCAATTTTGCAAATACTATATTCCATTTCAGGAGGCGAACTTTATGAGTTTTGTTCCTTACGTTGTGGAACAGTCGTCCCATGGCGAGCGTTCCTATGATATTTTCTCCCGTCTTTTGAACGATCGCATCATCGTTCTGAGCGAGGATGTCAACGATACCTCCGCCAGCCTTGTTGTGGCACAGCTGCTGTATCTGGAAGGGCAGGACCCGGACAAGGACATCAGCCTGTATATCAACAGCCCCGGCGGCTCCATCAGCGCCGGCATGGCCATCCATGATACCATGCAGTATATCAAGTGCGATGTTTCCACCATCTGCATGGGCATGGCAGCTTCCATGGGTGCCTTCCTGCTGGCAAGCGGCACCAAGGGAAAGCGTTTTGCACTGCCCAACTCGGAAATTCTGATCCATCAGCCGCTGATCGGCGGGCAGGGCGGCGGCCTTTCCGGCCAGACCACCGATATCAAGATCCATGCCGAGCACATGGTGTATATCCGCGATAAGATGAACCGCATGCTCAGCGAGTACACCGGCCAGCCGCTGGAAAAGATCCAGCTGGATACCGAGCGCGACAACTATATGTCCGCACTGCAGGCAAAGGAATACGGCCTGATCGATGAGGTCATTGCCCACCGCTGAGCCGCCGACATTTAATTTACCCAGGATAAGGAAAAACAGCTATGGCAAATAACAATTCCGGCAGAGACAAAAACGAAAAGGATCTGGTCTGCAGCTTCTGCGGAAAGCATCAGGACGAAGTGGAGCGTATGATCATCGGCCCCGGTGTCAATATCTGCAGCGAATGCATCGGCCTGTGCCACGACCTGCTTTCCGACAAGCCGGATCAGCCCAAAAGCGCCCGACCGGCCCGCGGTGCAAACCGTGCACACATCCAGCCTGCGGACGATCTGGATATCAACATCCTGACCCCGGCCGAGATCAAGGAAGGTCTGGATCAGTATGTGATCGGTCAGGACGAGGCAAAGCGTGTGCTGGCCGTCTCGGTCTACAACCACTACAAGCGCATCCTCAGCGGCAAGGGCAGCGATGTGGAGCTGCAGAAGTCCAACGTGCTGCTGCTGGGTCCTTCCGGCGTGGGCAAGACCCTGCTGGCACAGACTCTGGCAAAAATGCTGGGCGTTCCCTTCGCCATTGCCGATGCCACCACCCTGACCGAAGCCGGTTATGTGGGCGAGGATGTGGAGAACATTCTGCTCAAGTTGATCCAAGCAGCGGATTTTGATGTGCAGAAGGCACAGATCGGTATTATCTATATCGACGAGATCGACAAGATCACCCGCAAGAGTGAGAACCCCTCCATCACCCGCGATGTGGGCGGTGAGGGCGTGCAGCAGGCTCTGCTGAAGATTTTGGAGGGCACTGTGAGCAATGTTCCTCCGCAGGGCGGCCGCAAGCACCCGCAGCAGGAGTTCATCCAGATCGACACCACCAACATCCTGTTCATCTGCGGCGGTGCATTTGATGGCTTGGATAAGTATATCCTGCGCCGCACCGATAAGTCCGCACTGGGCTTCGGCAGCAGCCTGAAGGATAATTCCAGCGAAGCGGAGAAGGCTCTGCTGCGCAAGGTGGAGCCCCACGATCTGGTCAAGTTCGGCCTGATCCCGGAACTGATCGGCCGTCTGCCGGTCATTACCGTGCTGGACGATCTGGACGAGGACGCTCTGGTTCGCGTGCTCAAGGAGCCGCGCAACAGCCTTGTGAAGCAGTATAAGGAACTTCTGAGCATGGATAATGTGGAACTGAACTTCACGGATGAAGCACTCCACGCCATTGCCCGCAAGACGATCGAGCGCAAGACCGGTGCCCGCGGCCTGCGCAGCGTGATGGAAAGCATTCTGCTGCCCATCATGTACGAGGTGCCCACCGATGCTACCATCATCCGCGTAACTGTGGATGAAGATACCGTGGAAGGCGGCGAAGCACATCTGGAATACGGCGCGGTGCGCAAGCGCTATAAAAATCAGGCCGCTCTGAGCTGACGCTTTTAGCGTACAGCAGGGGAGCAAAGACCCGGCATTCAAGCTCTGTTTCAAAAGCTTTTTGCTTTTGGCAGGGCTTTTTGCTTTATTATTCTTGTTTCCGAGGGCAAAATGTACTATAATATTAAGGTCTGGAATGGCATGGGGAACGCTCCCTGGCAGGAATGCTCCGCAAAATGCCGCTCTGGCGCTATGGGTAACAGGAAGTACGATAAAGGAGTGTGTTTTCAATGGCAAATTATCTTGCAATGAATCGTGATGAACTCACTGCCGAAAAGGCAGCGCTTGAGGCAAAGTACAAAGAATTTCAGGCCAAGGGCCTCAAGCTGAATATGGCCCGCGGCAAGCCCGGCCCTCACCAGATGGATCTGGCCATGGACCTGCTGAAGATGAACGATTACACCACCGATGCTGGCACGGATGCCCGCAACTATGGCGAGCTGGAAGGCCTGCAGGAGGCCCGCGTGCTGTTTGCGGATGTCTTTGGCGTAAAGCCGGAGGAAGTGTTCGTGGGCGGCAACTCCAGCCTGCAGCTGATGTATAACCTCGTCAATATCGGCTATGTGTTCGGTTTCCCGGAGTCTCCGTGCCCCTGGTCTCAGGTGGAGAAGCGCAAGTTCCTCTGCCCGGTGCCCGGCTATGACCGTCACTTTGCTATTACCGAGGAGTTTGGCTTTGAGCTGATCAGCGTGCCTATGACCCCCAATGGCCCGGATATGGACATTGTGGAAAAGCTGGTGGCCGAGGATCCTGACATCAAGGGCATCTGGTGTGTGCCGCAGTATTCCAACCCCGATGGCTATACCTACAGCGATGAGACCATCGAGCGTTTTGCCAAGATGAAGACCGCTGCGCCTGATTTCAAGATCTTCTGGGATGAAGCCTATATCGTCCATCACCTGACCGATGAGATCATCGAGACTCCGGTGCTGCTGAACGAGAGCAAGAAGTACGGCAACGAAAACCGTGTGTTCATGTTCACTTCCACCAGCAAGATCACCTTCCCGGGCGCAGGTGTCTCTGCCATTGCCTGCAGCGAGAGCAGCATGAAGTATATCTGCAAGCGCTTCTCGGTCATGATCATCAGCTACGACAAGATGAACCAGCTGCGCCACGTCCGCTTCCTGAAGAACAAGGAAGGTGTGCTGGCCCACATGGCAAAGCACCGTCGTCGTCTGGTGCCCTGCTTTGATGCCGTCAAGACCGCATTCAAGAACAACCTCATCCCCTGCGGGGATATTGCCCACTGGACGGACCCCAAGGGCGGCTACTTCATCAGCCTGTATGTGATGCCCGGCTGTGCAAAGCGCGTGGCGGGTCTGTGCAAGGATGCGGGCCTGACCCTGACCGGTGCCGGTTCTGCATATCCCTATCATAAGGACCCCGAGGATTCTCACCTGCGCATTGCACCTACCTACCCCAGTCTGGACGAGGTGGAAACCGCTTCCGAACTGCTGTGCATCTGTGTGCGTCTGGCTGTGGCAGAAAAACTGCTGGCTGACAAGGCAGACTAACATTTTTTGATTTTATCTCCTCTGTGCGGCCCGTCTGGGCCGTCAGGGGAGTTTTGTCGCAAGAAAGCCGGCACGACGGCCCCCTTGCGGAAATGATAAGGCCCGCCGGAGCAGGCGGTCCGCACTAGAATACGGGCGGCAGCTGCAAGAACTGCTGCTTTTGGAGGTTCCCTGAATTTTATGAAAACAAAAGGCAAAGCATGGCATCTGATCGCCACAGTGCTGTTGATCGTGGTATTTGTGTATACTGCGTTCTTCGGTGTGTATGCCAAGTACGGCGATACGACCACGACCTATATCAAAGGTGCAAAGGATATCCGCTTCGGTGTGGATATTAAGGGCGGTGTCAACGTCACCTTTGTGCCGTCGGATGGCTACGATGCTACCGAAGAACAGCTGGAAGCAGCCCAGCTCGTCATTGAGAACCGTCTCGTAGCGCTGAACGTGACCGACTATGAGCTGTATGTGGACAACAATTCCGACAGCCTGATCCTGGAGTTCCCGTGGCAGTCCGGTGAGACGGATTTTGACCCGGAAGCTGCGATCGATGAGATCGGCACCACCGCCTATCTGACCTTCCGCGAGGGAAGCAGTGCGGACGGTGAGCTGATCCTGGACGGCTCCATGATCGAGAGCGCCGCAGCTCAGTATGGCCCCGTCAGTAATGGCGGTGCTTCGGAATATTTCGTCTCCTTGAAGTTCACCGATGACGGTGCCAAGGCATTTGGCGATGCTACCACAAAGCTGGCTGCATCGGGCGGCACCATCAGCATCTGGCTGGACGATGAAAACGTGAGCACGGCCACGGTCAACACCGCTATTACCGATGGCTCTGCCATCATTACAAGCTCGGCTTCCAATCCTTTCACGCAGGAGCAGGTCGTCAAGATGGCCCGCCAGATCAACTCCGGCGCACTGCCCTTTGCACTGACGGTGGACAGCTATTCCACCGTCAGCCCCAGTTTGGGCGAGAACAGCCTGAGCGCCATGGTTCTGGCCGGCCTGATCGCCTTTGCACTGATCGTGGTGTTCATGACGATGCTGTACCGTCTGCCGGGCTTCCTTGCATGTATTGCACTGGCTGGTCAGGTGGCAGCAACGCTGGCGTTCGTTTCCGGCTACTTCCCGGTGTTTGAAAGCTTTACCATGACCCTGCCCGGCATCGCAGGCATCATCCTTGCCATCGGCATGGGCGTGGATGCCAATGTTATTACGGCAGAACGCATCAAGGAAGAGCTGAAAAACGGTAAGTCTCTGGATGGCGCGCTCAAGAGCGGTTTTGCCCGCGGCCTGACCCCCATCGTTGACGGCAACGTGACCATCGTCATCGTGGCCATCGTGCTGATGGGTGCCTTTGGCCCCTCGGACGGCATGTTTGCAAAGGCACTCCACTTTGTGTTCTTTGCCTTTGGCCCCTCCACCGCAGGCACTATTTATGCCTTCGGTTACACGCTGCTCACCGGCGTGCTGCTGAACTTTGTGTTCGGCGTGTTCGCAACCCGTGTGATGATCCGCGGTGCGGCATCCATCAAGGCTCTGCGCAACCCTTGGCTCTACGGTGCAGAAAAGCCCGGCAAGGAAAAAGCCGAGAAGAAGCCCATCGACTTTGTGGGCCTGCGCAAGCGCTTCCTGACGATCTCCTCCTGCCTGATGGCAGCCATCGTGCTGTGCGCTGTGGTTTTGGGTGTCCATCTGGATACCGAGTTCACCGGCGGTGCCATGATCACCCTGAGCTACGAGGGCAGCTTTACCATGTCGGATGTGCAGAAGGTTGCATCCTCTGCATTGGAGAATAACGGCCTGACTCTGCAGACCGGCGAGAATGTTGCTACCGGTGACCAGACCCTGAAAATCTCGATGCCCGGTACCGAAACAGTGACTACCGAGCAGGTGGCCAAGCTGCTGGACAGCCTGAACGAAAGCTGTCCGGACAACAATTTTGAACAGCTGTCGCTAAGCAACGTCAGCGCTGCCATGGGCACCAAGTTCCTGCAGAAGAGTCTGGTTGCCGTGGTGTTTGCACTGGTGCTGATCCTGCTGTACATCGCCCTGCGCTTCAAGAACATCGGCGGCCTGACCGGTGGCATGATGGCAGTGCTGGCGCTTGTGAACGACCTGATGGTGGTATTTGGCACCTTTGTGCTGCTGCGCACCGCGCTGGACGGCAACTTCATTGCCGTCATGCTTACCATCCTTGGCTACTCCATCAACGATACTGTTGTGGTCTACGACCGTATCCGCGAGAACCGCACCCTGATGGGTAAAAAGGCATCCTTTGAAGAGCTGGTGAACCACTCGGTGAATCAGTCCGCCCGCCGCACCCTGATCACCACCATTACCACGGTGATGGCGCTGGGCGTTATGTGCATCGTGGCAAAGCTGTATGGTCTGGACAGCATCTTTACCTTTGCGTTCCCGCTGATGATGGGCATGATCAGCGGCGTGTACACTTCGCTGTGCGTTTCCACCTCTGCGTGGGTGCTGTGGAGTGAGCGCAAGCCCAAGACCAAAGCCTAAAAACACAGCCCGGTCAGACCGGACAGGAGGAACAGAACATGAAGTGTCCCTATTGCGGAGCCGAGGAATCCAAAGTGATCGATTCCCGCCCCACCGAAGACAGCGAGCGCATCCGCCGCCGCCGCGAATGCCTGAGCTGCCATATGCGCTTTACGACCTATGAGGTCGTGGAGACTGTTCCGCTTGTGGTCATCAAAAAGGACAGCTCCCGTGAGCCGTTCGACCGGCAGAAGCTGCTCAACGCCATGGTGCGTGCCTGCGCCAAGCGGCCGGTCAGCTACGAATCGCTGGAGCGTGCGGTAAGCAGCATTGAGCAGACGCTGCTCAGCTCCTACGACCGTGAGATCCCCAGCGTGCGCATCGGTGAGCTGACCATGCAGGAACTGAAAAAGATCGACGAAGTGGCATATGTTCGCTTTGCATCGGTCTACCGTCAGTTTGCAGACGTGGAAAGTTTTTTCAATGAACTGAAAAAGCTGATGGGCGACCGCAAGGAACCACAGAAATAATTTGCATCAGAACACCGGCTTTCGCCCAATGGGGCAGGGCCGGTGTTTTTGTTTATACCAGCCGGTGCGAGAGCCATTCCAGTGTTTCCACCTGTACCTGTGCGCGGCGCAGCTCACCAAAGGCTTCCTCTGGGGCACCCATTTCCAGGTGTCCATCCGCCGCCCGCAGTGCAGCTTCCAGCTCGGTAAAATCTGCGGTGCGCAGCAGGTGGTTCATTTTGGTGCGCATTTGGTCGCACCGGTCGGCACCATCAGCAAGCGCCTGCCGGGCGGCAGGGTAGTCGGCATTGCGGATGGCTTCGGCGGCGGTGTCAAGGTCTGCCGAGATCACATCCGCAAAGCTCTGCACCTTCCAGCTGCTGTAAAAGGCCACGCTCAGCAGTACGGCCACAATGGCGATACATGCATAGATCCGCTTCATCCGCTCACCTCAATGGGAGCCGCCGGCACGGCGGTTCTCTTTTTTTAGCAAAAAATAATCCTCGGTCTCGTTGCCGATCAGCAGCAAAATTTCTTCCGGCAGCAGGGTGTTGGCCTGCGCCGTGCGTTCCAGCCACGTGCGGTCCTTGCCGCACCAGCGCAGGTTGTCTTCCAGCACCTGTCCGTCCAGCACAAAGGGAATGGTGGCGTTGGTATGGGTCACCTTCAGCTGCAGGTCAGCAAGACGGGCTGGCTCTTTTTCTGGCCGCAGTGCTGCCGAAAGGGTGCCGTTCGTCTCGATCACCGCGTAGGAGACCTCCCGTGGGTCAAAAATATTTTTACCGCGCAGCGCTTCCATCAGGTCAGCTGTGGTCAGCCGCAGCATCCGCAAGGCTTTCTGATCGATCTGCCCGTCCAAGATCACCGTCTTTGGTCTGCCGGAAAGAAAGTTGAAGAATTTCTGGCTGCGGAAGCTCAGCACGGAGCCCAGCAGTTCTAGCGCTGCAATGAGAAATAGCGGGATCAGGCTGGATGTGATGGGCACCTCTTCCGATTCAATGGAGATGGATGCCAGATTGGAAATGAGAATGGTGGACACCAGTTCTTCGGGCTGCAGTTCGCCCAGCTGGCGCTTGCCCATCAGCCGCATGGCAAACAGGACGCACAGATAAATGATGATAGTGCGGCAGATCAGAAGCTTCAAGTAACAAGACCTCCTGTCGTTTCTGGCGGAATGGATGCCGCTGCAGCCGGGCATACTGCTGTGCAAAGGAGTGGTTGGATGCGGCAGTTATCACAGAGCCTTGCGGCAAATCTTGCGGTGCTGGACAAAATGTTTGGCACCTCTGCGGATTATTATGCCAAGGAGATCACGATTTATCATTGCAGGGGAAGCATCCTGCTGTTTGACGGCATGGCAAGCCTGGATTCTTTGTGGGAGCTTTTACTGGATGCGGCCAGCCGTCAGGCACCGCCGCAGCAGGCAGGCCAGCGTTGCACCGGGCCGCAGGTCTTTGAGCTGATCCTGCACGGCTCAGCCTTTCCGGCAGAAAGTGAACCGGTAACAGACCTGGCTGATCTGATCAAACGAACGACGGCAGGCATGGCGGTCTTACTGCTGGACGGCTGCGCAAAGGGCATTGCCTTCTCGGTGCAGGGACTGAAGTTCCGCTCGGTAGACGAGCCTTCCGGGGAGGGCAATCTGCGCGGCTCCCGCGAAGGCTTTGCCGACCTGCTGCGGGTCAATCTGAGCCTGCTGCGGCGGCTCATCCGTACCGAACATCTGGTGCAGGAGGTGGCGCAGGCCGATACCGAAATGCAAACGGAATACGCCATCTGCTACTGCAAAAACAGGGCAGACTCCGCCATGGTGATCCGTGTGCGCAAAGCGCTTGCCGCTGCAAAGCCGGAGCTTTTGCTGGATTCCAGTTACTTTGTGCCGTGGCTGCTGCCGGGCAAGGCGCGGCTGTTCACGCCGGTAAGCTACACCGAGCGGCCTGCCGTGGCGGCGGCAAAGATCTGTGAGGGCAAGATCGTGGTGCTGGTCAACGGAAGTCCCTCTGCCATGGTGCTTCCGGCTCTTTTCTGCGAAAATTTTGAGTGCTTGGACGATTATGCATCCACCGCCGTGTTTTCCTCTTTTCTGCGCATCCTCAAATATGTTTCGTTCTACCTCACAGTATTTCTGCCGGGTGTGTTCGTCTGTCTGGCGGTCTACCTGCCGGAGCTGATCCCACCGCAGCTTCTGTACAAGATCGAAGCGGCGGAGAAGGCCACACCGCTGCCGCTGTTTGCGGAAATGCTGCTGGTCATACTCATTTTGGAGGTCATCCGGGAAGCAGGTCTGCGGATGCCGCAGTCGCTGGGGCATTCGGTCAGTCTGGTGTCCGCGTTGATCATCGGCGATGCTGCCATTGCCACCGGGCTTATGAGCACGCCGGTGATCTTTGTGGCAAGCATCACGGCCATCGCGGTGTTCGTCACGCCCTCTTTGTACGAGCCTGCTACGCTGCTGCGTCTGGGTGTGGTGCTGGCTGCAGGTCTTGCCGGGCCGGTGGGCCTTGCGGGGGCTTTTTTTGCAGTTCTGCTCAGTCTTTCCGGCACAGCCTGCCTGCAGGTGCCATATCTGGCGGCGCATCCGTTCCCACAGCGGCCCATGGCAGAGGATGGCATCATCCGCCGCAACTACCGCCGCCTTTCAGCGCACGACTTTAATATCTGGCAGAAACGGGAGGGAAAATGATACAAAAACAGAAAGGCTTTTCTGCTCCCGTGCTGGCACTGAGCGTGTGGACAGCTGCGCTGGCAGAAGAAATGCAGACCGGTATTTCTCCGCGTGGGATGATCATTCATGGAGCGGTTCAGGCTCTTTTGCTCACATGCATCAGTGGGGTGTTCTCTGCCTGCTGGCAGCGGGCAGCCATGCAGTGGATCTGGCTGTTTTCCGCAGGAGCATGGTTTCTGGCAGAGTTGTTTGGAACCGTAATGCAGGCCCAGAACATCTGCCAGCAGGAGTTCCGCTCCATGGCGCTGATCGGCCTGCTGCCGCTTTTGCTCTGGGCAGGGTGGTGTATTCCGCCTTCCGGCTGGGATGCTCCGGCACGGGTGCTGTGGTGGTTCGTGCTGCTGGGTGGGCTGGTCTGTCTGACAGGGCTTGCCGGGCAGATGGACTGGGCGCACCTGCTGACGGCAGATGCTGTGCAACTGGCCCGCTGGCCGCGTGTTCCGCTGTATGCGGAGTATTTGTTCTGGCCGCTTCTTGCAGGTTATGAAGAGCCGCGCAGCATGTCCTGGCTGCCATGGCTCACCTTTCTGGCACAGGCGGGTCTTACTGCCGGGATGTGCCTCGTATTTGGCGCAGCGGATTACCCGGAACAGGAACTGCTGCGGGCATGGAGTGCAGATGTTTTCTCCCGCATGGATGCGCTGCTTTTGCTCATCTGGCTCACCTGCGCGATCTTCCGCACCGGCTTTCTCTGCGCGGCAGTGCGTACCGTGTGGCAGCGCGCGGTGCAGTGCGGGAAAGGAGCGGTAAAATGAAGCAGAAGAAACTGCGCTCTCTCAGTGCGATGCTTTTGATCGGGTGGTGCCTGATTTTTCTGCGCTGCGAGACCACCGAAAAAAGCATGGTTCGTGCGCTGTATCTTGCTCAGAAGGAACAGTCCATCACCGTAGGGCTGCTGTATCAGGCTCCGGAAGCTGCCGCCGATGCATCCGAGGCTTCTGGGGCTGTGCAGCTGCAGTTGGCGCAGGCGGACACGCTGGCAAAAGCGCTGGCGGCGGCGCAAAAGCAACTGCCGCAAAAGGCGGATTACCGCCTGTGCGATTATCTGCTGATCGATCAAGATGCATCGGCAGAGCTGCTTGCAGCGTATGAGCGTACGGTGCTGGAAAACAGGCAGGGCAGGGTATCGGCAAAAGTTTCTGTGCTGGAAATGGACGATGGATTTTTGGAGGAACTTCCAGCGGAAAAGCAGGAATTTCCGAACAAACTGCTTGAGCAGCTCAAGCAGTGCGCAGACCAGATGCCGAGGCTTTACCAGTATCAGGACGGAATGCTTCTGCCGCAGCTGCGGGCAGAGAAACAGGAAGTGGCACTTGCAGATACAAGCATCCTCTGGCGAGTGGAAAACAGCATTGAGCTGGAGGCCCGACAGGCGGAAACAGCGCGGCTTTTGCTGGAAATGGGCGGCGTGCATACTTTCTGGCTGGAAGGTGAGCCGGTAACGGTCCGCCGATGCAGCGTGTCTGTCACCCTGCGGGAAGAAACTGCCAGTCTGCGGCTGGACTGTCAGCGCAGCTATGATACGCCGCAGCCAAGCGCCGCACAGTGCGAACAGCTGGCAGAACTGTGCACGCAGACGGTGCAGTCTTTCTGGCAGCAGGGCATCGACCTTGTGCATCTGCAGCAGCGCAGTGCATTGCAGAACGGTGTGGGCAGAGAAAAGATCACAATAAAAAACGCCTGCCCGCAATTGCAGGCAGACGTGAGATTTTTACCGATGTGATTCAGTTGGCAGTGGGGAAGGTGACAGTAATGGTAGTGCCCACATCCACCTGACTTTCCAGCTTGATGCGTGCGTTGTGGATGCGCGCGATATGCTTGACGATGGCAAGGCCCAGACCGGTACCGCCGGTAGCCTTGCTGCGGCTCTTGTCCACACGATAGAAGCGCTCAAACACGCTGGACTGTGCTTCTTTCGGGATGCCGATGCCGTTATCGGCCACAGTCAGGGTGCAGTGTCCGTCGCGGCTGCAGGCTGTGGTGATCTGTACCTTACCGCCGGGACGATTATAACGGATCGCATTGTCGCACAGGTTCTGGCATAGCTCGTCCAGCAGGGCACGGTTGCCGTGCACAAGAGCACTTTCGCCCAGACAGTTCAGCGAGATGTAAGCCCGGCGGGCATTCAGCTTCTGGCGCTCTACGCAGTCCTTGGCAACGGTAAGCAGATCCACTGTCTCCATCTCCGGCTCAGAACCGGCTTCGCTGGCGTTGTCCAGACTGGAAAGCTGCAGGATATCGTTCACCAGCTGGATCATACGGCTGGCCTCCACATGGATCTTCTGGGCAAAGCCCGGCACATCCTCAGGCTTTGCAATGCCGGTCTCGATCAGCTCCGCATAGCCGGAAATACTGGTCAGCGGGGTCTTCAGCTCATGGCTGACATTGGCAGTAAACTCCTGCCGCATCTTTTCATTGTTCTCACGGAGGATGCGGTCAGAGTGGATGCTTTCGGCAAAGGGGACAAGCTCCTTATAGGGAACATTGTCCTGAATATGATCCAGATCTTCGGTCATGCTCAGCACAGGGGAGACCAATGCACGGGTGAGCAGAGCTGCCAGCACAGCGGCGGCCAGCATGAGTGCAACGCAGCTCAGCACGATGGCAGGCAGGGTCGAATCATAAATAGACCAGACCGTTTCTGCATCCTGTGCCATGCGCAAAATTTCGCCGTTGGGCAGCAGTACGGCATAGTAATAGGTCTCGTAGCCCATGGTATGGGAGTCGCGGATGTCCCGGCCCACACCTTCGGTCATGGCCTGACGGATCTCCGGGCGGGAGAGATGGTTCTCCATGGGCTGATCGGTAGCAGATTCAAACAGCACGCTGCCGTCCTGCGAGATCAGGGTGATGCGCAGATCATTGGTAACAAAGGACGAAAGCTGCTGCGGGTCCTGCACCAGATCATAACCGGCGCTTACCAGATCGGCTTCCCGCTCAAGGCTGGTCCATGCCTGAGCCGTGAATGCCTTGTGAAAAACAAAGATGCAAAGCGCCGCCGTGAACAGCAGACCAAGGAAGCCCATCAGGAACAGGCGGTAGCTGATCTTTTCTTCCATGCTGCGCAGCTTCATTCTTCACCGGCCTCCTCTTCATCGGTCAGCTTGTAACCCACCTTGCGCACAGTGCAGATGTATTTGCCGGCATCCCCCAGCTTTTTGCGCAGGGTGCGGATATGCATATCCACAGTGCGGCTCTCCACCGAAATGTCGGTGCCCCACACCACCTGCAGAATGGTCTCGCGTGTCACCACCAGATTGGTGTTCTCCAGCAGCAGGCGCAGCAGGCTGTACTCCTTGTAGGTCAGCTCCACCGGCGTTCCGCCCACAGTCACGTTGTGACGGGCATTGTCCAGCAGGATCTCGTGAAAGCTGAGTACGTTGGGACGTGCTTCCGGAGCCGAGCGGCGCAAGGCGGCGCGCACCCGGCTCAGAAATTCCATGATGCCAAAAGGCTTTGAGATGTAATCATCTGCGCCGCAGTCCAGCCCGCGCACGGTGTCCAGCTCGCTGGACTTAGCCGTGACCATAATGATGGGCAGCCTGCGCAGGGAAGGGGTGTTGCGCAGCTTTTTCAGGATGGAAAAACCGTCCTCACCGGGCAGCATCACGTCTAAGATCACCAGTTCCGGCTCTGCAGCGTGCATGGCCTGCCAGAACGACTCAGAGCTTTCAAAGCTGGTCACTTCGTATCCGCTGGACTGCAGGGCATACTGTTCCAGCTCCCGGATGGCGGCATCGTCTTCAACAATATAGATCATTTGTCAAAATCCTCCGCGGATTGATTTTCAGGGAAGAGATAGCGTTCACGGTAACGGTCAAGACGGCGATGGAATTCCTCACTTTCCTTGGTGTCATTGCCGTGACGCAGCTCGTTGAGGTATGCGTGGGTATCAAAGCTGTCCTGTGCAACCTCGATCTGTGCAACGGCTACGTTGCTGCAGTGGTCGCACACACGCTCATAGTTGGTCAGCAGGTCGTCCAGCACAAAGCCATATTCAATGGAGCAGCTGCCGGCCTGCAGGCGGGCAATGTGGTGGGCCTTGATGGCACGTACCAGCTCGTTGACCACGGCTTCCAGCGGTTCCACCTTGCTGGCAAGATGCAGATCACCCTTGCGGAAAGCATCAGTGGTGCGGTTCAGAATATCCTGCACCGCATCCTCCAGCACCTGCAGCTCGTCGCGGGCATCCTGCGAGAACTGGATTTCTTTGGTGTGCATCTCCTCGGCAGATTCCATCAGGTTTACGGAATGGTCGCTGATGCGCTCAAAATCGCTGATGGTGTGCAGCAGGGTATTTACGCTCTGGCTGTCGGCATGGTTCAGCTCACGGCTGGAAAGCTTGACGAGATAGGTGCCGAGAGCGTCCTCGTAACGGTCTACCTGCGTCTCTTCCTCGCGGATTTTCTGCGCAAGGGTGTCGTTCCACTCATGAGTCAGGCTCATGGCCTGCATCACGCCCACACGGGCAAGCTCTGCCATTTCAGCAGTTGCAGAGCGTGCGCGCTCCACGGCCACGGCAGGGGTGTTCAGCAGGCGGTCATCCAGCAGCGCAAAGCTTTCCTTTTCCGGCGAATCCGGAATGGTGAGAATGGCCAGTTTTTCCAGCAGGTTTGCAAAGGGCAGCAGCACCAGCGTTGCCACGATATTGAACACCGAGTGCACCACAGCGATGCCCCATGCCTCGATGGTGGTGTTCACAAAAGCAAAGTGGCAGACCGTATTCAGGCCGTAAAAGCCGACAAGGAAGATGGTCACACCGATGATGTTGAAGTACAGGTGGACCATGGCAGCACGGCGTGCATTCTTGTTGGCACCCACAGAGGAGATCAACGCGGTAACGCAGGTGCCGATGTTCTGACCCATGATAATGGGAATGGCACTGCCGTAGGTGATCACGCCGGTGGCGCTCAGCGCCTGCAGAATACCCACGCTGGCGCTGGAGCTCTGGATGATGCCAGTAACAAGGGCACCCACCAGAACGCCCAGAAGGGGGTTGGAAAAGCGGGTGAACAGGCTGGTGAACCATGCCTCGTTCTGCAGGGGCAGGACGGCGTTAGACATGGTGGTCATGCCAGTCATCAGCACGGCAAAGCCGATGAGGATGGTGCCCACGCCTTTTTTCTTCTCACTCTTACACATATACAGCAAAATGCCGATAAATGCAAGCAAAGGACTGAAAGAAGTGGGTTTGAGCAGATTGATGAGGAGGCTGTCGCCCTGCAGGCCGGAAAGGCTCAGGATCCAGCTGGTGACAGTGGTGCCCACATTGCTGCCCATGATCACGCCGATGGCCTGATGCAGCTCCATGATGCCGCTGTTGACAAAGCCGACCACCATGACCGTGGTAGCGCTGGAACTCTGGATCACAGCGGTGACGCACAGGCCAAGGAAAAAGCCTTTAAGGGGGTTGTCAGTCAGCTTGCTCAGGATCTTCTGCAGCTGGCCGCCGGCCTGCTTTTCCAGTGCTTTGCCCATGATGTCCATGCCGAACAGGAACAGGGCAAGACCTCCAAGCAGGGAAAAGACATTGAAGATGGTCATAAAGATTTCCTCACTTTGGTTTGACGTGTTTTTGATGTGTTTCTCCTGATTTTGAGTATACAGATGCAATGTAAAATCCAAAATCGAGGGAATGTAAAATCCGTGTAAAGGTAAGAAAAATGTAAAAAATCAGTACATGGCTGCGCTGCTGCGTGCATTCTTGCCGGGCTGCGAAAAAGCCGCCCGCACAATATTGTTTTTTACCGATCGTTCTATTATAATAATAAGAAGGAATCCTGCACGGTACCTGACAGCAGGCAGGGCTGTGCAGCAAAAGGGAGCACAGGAGGAACAAGAATGGGCACATTCAATGTCTCGCTCAAAACGCTGACCGACCGTGTCAGCATGGAAGTTGTCTATACGCCGAAGGAACTGGATCAGATCTGTGTGGAGATCGCCGAAGTGAACCGCCCGGGTCTGTTTCTGGCGGGCTATTACGATTATTTTGATAAGCTGCGTCTGCAGATCATGGGTCTGGCCGAGATGAACTTTCTGTCCGGCCTTTCACCGGAAAAACGCTACGAAGCGCTGGATCAGCTGTTCCGTCAGCAGCCGCCGGCTGTTATCGTCTGCCGCAGCGAGGAATTGACTCCCTTCCCGGAGATGCAGGAGCTGGCCCAGAAGCATGGTGTTGCACTGCTGCGCTCCAACGAGACCACCTGCACTCTGATGGGCAGCCTGATCAGTGTGCTGAATCTGGAACTGGCACCGCGTATCACCCGCCATGGTGTGCTGGTGGAAGTGTACGGCGAAGGCATCCTGATCCTGGGCGACAGCGGCATTGGCAAAAGCGAGCTTGCCATCGAGCTGGTCAAGCGCGGCCACCGCCTTGTGGCAGATGATGCGGTGGAGCTGCGCAAGGTGTCCAACCGCCAGATCATGGGTACTGCCCCGGAGAATATCCGCCACTTCATTGAGCTGCGCGGCATTGGCATCGTCAATGTGGCCCGTGTGTACGGCGTGGGCGCGGTCAAGCTGAGCGAAAGCCTTGACCTTGTGGTTCAGCTGGAAGCATGGGACCCCACTAAGAACTACCAGCGCACCGGTCTGGAAAACGAATACTACGACATTCTGGGCGTCAGCATTCCCAGCACCAGCATTCCGGTCTCACCGGGCCGCAATCTGGCTGTCGTGCTGGAAACTGCAGCCATCAACAACCGCCAGAAGAAGATGGGTTACAACGCAGCGCGTGAACTGCTGATCCGTCTGGGTCTGGACGATAAAATGGATTGATCCCACACCGCAAAAGGAGCAAGTTATCATGGAACGATTCAAGCAGAAACTGCAGGCAGCAGCGATCCCGTTCAGGGAGAATGAACCGCTTGCGGCGCACTGTACCTTTAAAATCGGAGGCCCGGCACAGCTGTTTGTCATGCCGGAAAACGAGCAGCAGCTTTGCAGTGCAGTTGCGCTTTGCAAAGAGCAGGATGTCCGCTATTACCTGCTGGGCAACGGCAGCAACATCCTGTTTGCGGACGAAGGCTTTTCCGGCGTGGTGATCGATGTTTCGGCACTGGACGCAGAGATCGCGGTGGAAGATACAGTCCTGACCGCAGGCGCAGGTGTCCGCCTTGCGGCACTGTGTAAGGCGGCACTGAAGCATGGCCTGTCCGGGCTGGAATTTGCCTACGGCATCCCCGGCACGGTGGGCGGTGCAGTGTATATGAATGCGGGTGCCTACGGCGGCGAGATGAAGGACGTGCTCACCACAGTGCGGTATCTGGCGGCAGAAGGCGAGGTCAGAGAAGTGCCTGCCGCAGAGCTGGATCTCCGCTATCGCCACAGCATTTTTGAAGAGAACAGCGGCTGCATCCTCTCGGCACAGTTCCATCTGCAGCCCGGAAACGCAGCGGACATCCGTGCAAAAATGGATGAATTGATGGCCAAGCGTGTGGAAAAGCAGCCGCTGGATAAGCCCAGCGCCGGCAGCACCTTCAAGCGCCCGGCGGGTGCTTTTGCGGCTGCGCTGATCGACCAGTGCGGCCTGCGCGGCTATCGCCACGGCGGCGCAGCCGTCAGCGATAAGCACTGCGGCTTTGTGGTAAATCTTGGCGGCGCTACCTGTGCTGATGTGCTGGCACTCTGTGACGAGGTGCGCGCCATCGTAAAGGAAAAGACGGGCTACGACCTTGAAAAAGAGATCCGGGTCGTCCGATAACGGAAAAAGCAAAAAAGGAGCGGTAGATCAGATTATGGAGCTGTTGATCGTCAGCGGACTTTCCGGTGCAGGCAAGTCGGTGGCTATGAATGCGCTGGAAGATATCGGTTTTTTCTGTATAGATAATGTTCCGGCCGGACTGCTGCCCAGCATCACTGCATTCTCGGAAGCGGGCGACAGCCAGCTGGAGCGGGTGGCTCTTTCCATGGATGTGCGCGGCTGCCGCACCAGCGAAGAGATCGAGCGTGCGCTCGACAAGCTGGATGAGCAGGGTGTGGATTATAAAATTCTATTTCTGGATGCCCCGGACGATGTACTCATGCGCCGCTACAGCGAGACCCGCCGCCGCCACCCCATCAGCATTGCCGAGGGCATTTCCACCCGGGAGGCCTTTGCAAAGGAACGCAAAATATTGAAGCCTTTGCAGGAGCGTGCAGATTACGTCATCAATACTGCTCTGCTTTCTACAGCACAAAACAAAGAACGCATCTGCGATCTTTTTGCAAAAAATGGTGGAGCCAAGGGTGCCATGCGCCTGACCGTGATGTCCTTTGGATTCAAATTCGGCATCCCGCCGGAGGCAGACCTTGTGCTGGATGTGCGCTGCCTGCCCAACCCCTTCTACGTGCCGGAACTCAAGCATAAGACCGGCCTTGATCAGGATGTGGTGGATTTTGTCATGAGCCACCCGGAAGCGCAGGAACTGCTCAAGCGGTATGAGAACTTTTTGCAGTACGCACTGCCGCTGTACGTCAAGGAGGGCAAAAGCCAGCTGACCATTGCGGTGGGATGTACCGGCGGCAAGCACCGTTCCATTACATTTGCGCGTAAGATCGCGGAGTATTGCACGCAACTCGGCTACGAGCCGGGCGTGCAGCACCGCGATGCCAAACGCTGACAGAATTCGAGGAAGTATGAGTAGTTTTGCATCCCGCGCGCGGGAGGAGATCGCGCAGCGCAGCATCCAGAAGGATTGCTGTGTGCGTGCGGCAGCTTATGGCATTGCGTGCTTTGCCAAATATTTTGATGCAAAGGGTCTGGTGGTGCAGACCGAGCAGCAGGAGACGGTGCAGGCTGCCCAGCAGCTGTTCGCACGCTGCGGCGTGCAGGGCGAGATCCTGCACAAGCAGCGACCCAGCGGCGTGCTGTATGAATTCAACATCCGCGCACCGGAGCAGGTAGCCCGGGTGCACGAGCTGTTCGGCACCACGGGCAGCGAGACCAGCCTGCAGATCGATCCCCGCCTTATCCGCTGTCAGACCTGCGTCAGTGCGTACATTGGCGCAGCTTTTTTGTGCAGTGGAACGGTCATTGATCCGCAGAAGGAATATAATCTGGAGTTCCTTACCTCCCGCACCAATCTGGCACGGGACTTTGAAGCGCTGCTGGCAGAGCATGAGTTTGCACCGCACCGCACCCGCCGCAACGGCGTGAACCTGATCTACGTCAAGACCGGGGCCAATGTGGAACGGCTGCTCAGCTTTATGGGCGCTGGAAACGCTGCAGAGGAAATGCATGCGCAAAAAGCCTTCAAACAGGTGCGCAACCAGACCAACCGACAGACCAACTGTGATACGGCAAACCTTGGCAAAACGGCCCGTGCCAATGCGCAGACGCTGAAGGCCATCCGCTTTCTGGAAGAGCAGGATGCCCTTAGCACTCTGCCGGAGGTACTGCAGGAGGCCGCTGCCAAGCGGATGCAGTACCCGGATCTTTCGCTCACAGCGCTGTGCGGCTGCTTTGAGCCACCCGTGAGCAAATCCGGCCTGTCGCACCGGATGAAGAAGCTGGAGGCATTGGCCGAAAATCTGCGGCAGAATCTGGAACAGGAGGCAAAAGCATGAGCGAAGCATTAGCCAATACCCGGCCTTTTGTCCATCTGCACATCCACACAGAGTACAGCCTGCTGGATGGTGCCTGCCGCATTGACCAGCTGATGGATCGCGTAAAAGAGTGCGGACAGACCGCCATTGCCTGCACCGACCACGGCGTGATGTACGGCTGCGTGCAGTTTTATAAGGCTGCAAAAAAGGCTGGCATCAAGCCCATCATCGGCTGTGAGGTGTATGTGGCCACCCGCACCCGCTTTGACAAGGTAAATAAGATCGACGGCAACAACCACCTGATCCTGTTGTGCAAAAATGAGACCGGCTACAAAAACCTGATCAAAATGGTGTCGGCCGCCTTTGTGGAGGGCTTTTATTCCAAGCCCCGCATTGATAAGGAACTGCTGGAAAAATATCACGAAGGTCTGATCTGCCTGTCGGCCTGTTTGGCAGGCGAAGTTCCACAGGCCATTCTGGCGGGCGATTATGAGCGCGCCAAAGCAGCAGCGCTGTGGTATCGAGACCTCTTCGGCGAGGGAAACTATTATATCGAGCTTCAGGACCATGGTCTGGAAGAGGATAATACTGTGCTGCCGCAGCTCATCAAGCTTGCACGGGAGACCGGCATTCCCATGGCAGCCACCAACGACTCCCACTATCTGCGCAAGGAGGATGCCAAAATGCAGGGCATCCTGCTCTGCATCCAGACCGGCAAGACCATTCAGGATGCGGATAAAATGGAGTTCCAGACCGACGAGTTCTATGTCAAAACGACAGACGAAATGTACGAGCTGTTCTCCATGGTGCCGGAAGCCTGCGAGAATACCGCCAAAATTGCCGAACAGTGTAACTTTGATTTTGATTTTGGACACACTAAAATTCCATATTACAAAGCGCCGAACGGTATGGATAATCAGGCGTTTTTTGAAAAGCTCTGCTGGGAAGGTTTGGAGCGCCGCTACGGCCCCAATGTTCCGCAGGCCAACAAAGACCGTCTGGAATACGAGATCGGCGTGGTCAAAAAGATGGGCTACACGAACTACTATCTTATCGTGTGGGACTACGTGAACTACGCCAAGAGTCAGGGTATCCCGGTAGGCCCGGGCCGTGGCTCCGGCGCAGGCAGCATTGCGGCTTACAGCGTGGGCATCACGGATATCGACCCCATCCGTTATAACCTGATCTTTGAGCGCTTCCTGAACCCGGAGCGCGTCAGTATGCCAGATTTTGATGTGGACTTCTGCTACGAGCGCCGTCAGGAAGTGATCGATTATGTCAACCGGAAATATGGTGCCGACCATGTGGCTCAGATCGTCACCTTTGGCACCATGGCCGCCCGCAACGCCATCCGCGATGTGGGCCGCGTGATGGGCATTCCGTATCAGCAGGTAGATGTTGTGGCAAAGCAGGTGCCCATGGAGCTGAAAATGACGCTGAAGCGTGCGTTGGAGGTATCGCCGGAACTTAAGCGGATGTACGATACCGACCCGCAGGTCACAGAGCTGATCGACACGGCCTTGAAGGTGGAGGGCATGCCCCGCCATGCTTCCACCCATGCGGCGGGTGTCGTCATTACCCCGGAGCCTACGGACTACTATCTGCCGCTGGCCACCAACGACGGCCTGCCTGTGACCCAGTTCAACATGACCGAGATCGAAGAACTTGGCCTTTTGAAGATGGACTTTCTGGGCCTGCGCACGCTGACCGTCATTCATGACGCGGAAACTGCTGTGCAGAAGCACCACCCGGAGTTTTCCATCCAGAAGCTGGATTACGACGACCCGGACACCTACAGGATGCTGGGACAGGGAGACACCGAGGGTGTGTTCCAGCTGGAATCTTCCGGCATGAAGCAGGTGCTTGTGGGCCTGCAGCCGCAGAACCTAGAAGACATTATCGCTCTGATCAGCCTGTACCGTCCCGGCCCCATGGATTCGATCCCCACCTACCTGCGCAACCGCCACGAGCCGGACAAAATCAGCTATAAGACCCCACAGCTGGCCCACATTCTGGATGTGACCAATGGCTGCATCGTCTATCAGGAGCAGGTCATGCAGATCTTCCGGGAGCTGGCAGGTTTTTCTTTTGGTCAGGCAGACAATGTCCGCCGTGCCATGAGCAAAAAGAAACATGCCGTCATGGAGGCCGAGCGAGAGCACTTTGTGTACGGCTGCACCGATCCCGGCAACGAATGCCCCGGCTGTGTGGCAAACGGCATCTCTGAGAAAGTGGCCAATGAGATCTACGATGAAATGTCCAGTTTCGCTTCATATGCGTTCAATAAGAGCCATGCGGCCTGCTATGCCTATGTGGCATTCCAGACGGCCTACCTCAAGTGCCATTATCCCAGTGAGTTCATGGCGGCTTTGCTGACCAGTGTGCTGGATAACACGGATAAGGTCATTGAATATTCCGGCGAGTGTGCCCGCCTTGGCATCAAGGTGCTGCCGCCGGATGTGAATGTTTCCAACGGCGGCTTTACGGCGGATGGAAGCGGTCAGATCCGCTTTGGCCTGAATGCGGTCAAAAATGTGGGCCGCAACCTGATCGAGAATGTGGTGAAGGGGCGGCAGAATAAGCCTTACACCAGCCTGTACGATTTCTGCAAGCGGATGCATGGCAATGAACTGAACCGCCGGGCAGTGGAGTGCCTCATCAAGGCCGGCGCATTCGATCATCTGGGCAACAACCGCCACAGCCATGTGGAGGCCGTAGAGGGCATTCTGAAGAGCATTGAGACCGACTCTCGGCGCAATCTGGATGGACAGCTGGATCTGTTCTCGGTGATGAGCGGGGAAGCACAGAGCGGTGCTTCCGAGGATAACTATGAAATAAAGCAGCTGCCGGAGTACAGCCATAAGGAACTGCTCCAGCAGGAAAAGGAAGTCAGCGGTCTGTATCTGTCCGGTCATCCGCTGGATGCTTACCGGGAACAATCGGCACGCATTGCATCCCACACCATCAAGGATCTTACAGGGGAAGATGCCCATGTGAAGGATGGAGAAAAAGTGCGCATTGTGTGCGCGGTGGTAAAAAGCCGCATGATGACCACAAAGTCCAACAGCATGATGGCTTTTACCAGCGTAGAGGACCTGACCGGCACCATGGAAGTGATCGTATTCCCAAAGGTGCTGGATGCTTTCCGGGATTCACTGCACGAAAATGCAGTCGTCGTGATCGATGGCAGACTGTCGGTACGGGAGGATGAAGCTTCCAAGCTGCTGGCAGAGAGCATCGTCCCGATCGAAAATTACGATCCGGCCCGACTGGATAACGGCAGGCCGGACCCGATGAAAACGGCAGCAAAGAAGCTGTATATCCGTGTGCCTTCCCGCAGCAGCAGGGAATATGCAAAGGTGGTCAATCTGCTTGGCATTTTTGATGGGGACATGCCGGTGCTCCTGTATCTGACCGATACCAAGCAGTATCTGCGTGTGCCGCGCCATCTGTACGCATCCGGCCATCCGCTGCTGTTCAAAGAGCTGGAAAGGCTGGTCGGAACGGACAACATTGCAACAAAATGACATTTCCGTGCACGAATCTTAACGTAAATCCGGCGGGATGGCTGTTTCCAAAATAAGGCGTTTGTGTTATAATGATTCAAGGCAAATGAAGTGCTTTGGACAGCGTTAAAACGGAGAACGCTGTGATACCATTGGGTAAATGAAGAAACAAATTGGAGGGAAACTCTCGTATGGAAAAGCAGATCAAAACGATTGGCGTATTGACGAGCGGTGGTGATGCTCCTGGCATGAACGCTGCCGTGCGCGCCGTAGTCCGTACCGGCCTGCATAAGGGTTACCGCATGATCGGCATTCAGCGTGGCTACAATGGCCTGCTGAACGGCGAATGCTTTGAGATGAACCTGCGCAGTGTGTCGAACATCATCTCTGCAGGCGGTACCATTCTGTATACCGCCCGCTGTCTGGAATTCAAGACCAAGGAAGGTCAGGACAAGGGTGCAGAGAAGTGCCGCGAACTGGGCATTGATGCGCTGGTGGTCATTGGCGGCGACGGTTCTTACCGCGGCGCTCGTGAGCTGGCCCACCGCGGCATTCCGATGATCGGTCTGCCCGGCACTATTGACAACGATATTTCCTGCACCGATTACACCATTGGCTACGATACCGCCATGAATACCGCGCTGGAGATGATCGACAAGCTGCGCGATACCACCCAGAGCCACGACCGCTGCAGTGTGGTCGAGGTCATGGGCCGCAACGCCGGTTATATTGCTCTGAATGTTGCAATTGCTTCCGGCGCTATGGCTGTTCTACTGCCGGAGAAGGAATTTGACATGCAGCGTGATATTCTGGATAAGATCGCTGAGACTCAGAAGACCGGCAAGCGTCACTTCATTATTATCGTTGCCGAGGGTGTCGGCCATGCACAGGAGATCGCAAACGAGATTCAGGCACGCACCGGCATCGACTCCCGCGCCACCATTCTGGGCCATGTCCAGCGCGGTGGTTCTCCCACTCTGCGTGACCGTGTGAACGCTTCTGCAATGGGCTACCATGCCGTGTGCCTGCTGGAGCAGGGCAAGTATAACCGCATCGTCGGCATGAAGGGCGAAAAGCTGGTGGATTACCCTGTGGATGAAGCTCTTGAAATGACCAAGACGCTTGACCCGGTGCTGATCGACGTGTGTAACACCATTTCTATCTGATATTTATAAAGCCAATACTATGGAGCTGTTCTCTCGAAGAATCGGGAGGATGGCTCTTTTTTGCGTTTTAACGTAAAAAATACATGAACTGACTGGAACTTTCTGCATTTTTAAAAAAGAAAAATCGTGAATGAAAAGTGCATAGCTTATAATTGAAATTTGTGGAAGGTGGTTTACGGGAAATTGTGAAGGAATACGCAGGGCGTGTTTTACTACTTTGGCAGGAAAATAACGATGATGCGTGAGGCAAAAATTGTAGCATAAAAAGCCAATTTTGTCTTGAACTTTTTGCCGTATGTGCTAGAATAAAAGAGAAAGGCATCCTTGTGTCCAACAGATATCTGGATGTGAATATTGGAAAGTAAATTCGGAGGTAATCACAATGGCTGATATGTTTGCACCGCTGGTAGCACAGCTGAAGGCAAATCCCAAGACGATCGTTTTCACCGAGGGCAATGATCCCCGCATTCTGGAGGCCGCTGCAAAGCTGCTGGCCGAGGGCGTGCTGAAGGTCGTCATGGTGGGCAACGAGGCTGAGTGCAAGGCTGCTGCTGCCGCCGGTAACTTTGATATTTCCGCTGCCGAGATCATCGACCCCGAGAACTATGCCGGTTTTGATGAGATGGTCAACACCATGGTGGAGCTGCGCAAGGGCAAGCAGACCGCTGAGGAGTGCACCGCTCTGCTGAAGAAGTCCAACTACTTCGGCACCATGCTGGTGAAGATGGGCAAGGCTGATTGCCTGCTGGGCGGCGCTACTTACTCCACTGCCGACACCATTCGTCCCGCTCTGCAGCTGGTCAAGACCAAGAAGGGCGCACATCTGGTCAGCTCCTGCTTCATTCTGGACCGTGACTGCGGTGAAGAGGGCCTGAAGCGCATTGCCATGGGCGACTGCGCTGTTAACATCGACTATACCGATACCATTGATAAGGCTACCGGCGAGGTCAAGATCCCTGCTGCTGCAAAGCTGGCTGAGGTCGCTGTTGAGACTGCCAAGACCGCAAAGCTGTTCGGCATCGATCCGAAGGTTGCTGTGCTGAGCTTCTCCACCAAGGGCTCCGGCAAGGGCGGCACCGTTGCTTTGAGCCATGACGCTGTGATCAAGGCTCAGGAAATGGATCCCGAGTTGGCTGTGGACGGTGAGCTGCAGTTTGACGCTGCCGTTGCTCCCGAAGTTGCACAGGTCAAGTGCAAGGGCAGCAAGGTGGCTGGTCAGGCCAACACCTTCATCTTCCCCTGCATCGAGGCCGGCAACATCGGCTATAAGATTGCTCAGCGTCTGGGTGGTTATGCAGCTTACGGCCCCATCCTGCAGGGTCTGAACGCTCCCATCAACGACCTGTCCCGTGGCTGCAACGCCGACGAGGTCTACAAGATGAGCCTGATCACTGCCTGCCAGTCTTGAGCTGACTGATTGAAAATAGCCGCCGCATTCACCGTACAAAACGGGCAGAATGTTGAGGCCTCAAAGGCAGATTTCAAAAAATGAGTATAGAAAAGCTGAGCATCTGTGAAAAAGCAGGTGCTCAGCTTTTTGCATTTTCAATTCCGAAAAATTCTTCTCTTTTTGAGGAAAAAGATGAGATTTTTGCTTTCCGCTTTTCGTTGGAGCTATTTTGCAACAGCCCCTTTACAGGTTTGCTCAGTTCTTTTCGATATACACGCTGGTGGAGGGGAACGCAAAATCCACACCGTCGGCCTGCATGATGTCCATAATGTTCAGGTTCAGGTCGTTCTGCATCTGCAAAAATTCCGCGTAGGCGTTAGTCAGCAGGTAGGCGGAGACCAGAATGTTGATGCTGGAATCGCCAAAGTTTGCAAGCTGTACGATGTTGGTACCCTTGTTGGTGTAAGGGCTTGCGTCCAGCATGGCCTGCAAGTCTTTCATCAGCTGTTCCAGCTTCGGGCGGGTGGTGCCATAGGTGACACCCAGATTGAACTTGTAGGGCCGCATGGTGCGCAGGGCGGCGTTCTGCACGGTGGAAGAGCAGATCTTACTGTTCGTCACCACATTGATGGTTTTATCCAGCGAGCGGATGCGGGTTGAACGGAAGTTGATGTCGATCACTTCGCCTTCCACATCGCCCACAGTGATCCAGTCGCCCACCGAGAAGGGCTTGTCCAGAAGAATCACGATGCCGGAAAACAGGTTGCTGGCGCTTTCCTGTGCGGCCAGCGAGATGGTCAGACCAACCAGACCGGCACCGGCGACAATGCTGCCGATGGGAAAGCCCACTTCTTGTGCCAACGCTGCCACGCACAGCACGATCACCAGCACCTTGTAGGCGGTGTCCAGCAAAGAGCAGAGCGTTTTGTTGGAGCGGATCTCCGGGCTGCAGGAAGCCAGCAGCAGGTCGGCCAGATCCGATGCCGCATACAGGCCTTCGCAGACCAGCAGGGTCATGACAAGGCGGAAGCAGACCAACAGCAGCTTGGCAATGCCGGGAATGGCCCAGGGCAGGGAAGCTGCCGCCAGATATACGCCAACCGCAGTGCACATGCGCTGGATGGGTACCGCAAAGCTGCGCAGCAGGATGGGAGTGCCGTTAAAGTGCCACTTGCGGGCCAGCAGTGCCGGAATGCCCTTTTTGCTCAGCCAGCGGCGTACCAGCCATGCGGCAAGCAGAATGAGCAGCGCGCACCCTGCGCGCGCAGCCAGTGCAAACCAGCCCTCCAGCAGCACAGAGCCAAGCTCAAACGAAAGATCACGAATAGAAAAGATCATGATAACCTCCTGAATTTTATACGACCCATCTATGATACCATACCGCACCCACCCGGGCAAGAGCTTACAGAGAAGGGAGCTTGAAAGAATTACTTTGACATTTCTTGCACAAATTTTAAGATGCCCTCTTGACAAGCTGGGCCTGCCACGTTATACTTTGTGCCAGAAAGTTCGTTTCAGGGCGGGGTGAGATTCCCCACTGGCGGTAAAGTCCGCGACCACCCGCAAGGGTGCTGACCCGGTGCAACTCCGGGACCAACGGTATAGTCCGGATGCAAGAAACGGCAGGCAAATCGTTGTCTACGCGCCCTGTTGCAGTGTTTTTGTTGCAACAGGGCGCTTTTCTATTTGTCCTTCCCGTTCCAAAAAACAAGATACGAAAAGAGCTTTCGGAACAATTTTTGTAAGGGGCATCTTACCCCGGGAAGGATCATTACCATGAAAAAAAGCACGACTCACAATCTTACTGTTGCCGCCATGCTCAGTGCGGTGGCCTTTATCCTGATGTTCATTGAGTTTCCCATTCCGATGCTCATTCCTTCCTTCGTCAAGATGGACTTTTCTGACCTGCCGGCTCTGCTGGGTGCCTTTGCTCTCGGCCCGGTGTACGGTGTGGTCATCAGCTTTATGAAGAACCTGCTGCACATCGTTATCAAGGGCACTTCCACTGCATGCGTGGGCGAGCTGTGCAACTTCATGCTGGGTGCGGTTTTCTCCGCTGTGGCAGGCGTTATCTATAAGCACCACAAGAGCCGCAAGACCGCCATCATTGGTGCTATTGCAGGCGCTGCAGCCATGGCTGTGTTCAGCGTACCGTCCAACTACTTCATCACCTATCCGGCCTATGTGCAGTTCTACCACATGCCGCTGGAAGCCATCCTCGGCATGTATCAGGCCATCCTGCCTTCTGCAGACAGCCTCATCAAGTGCCTTGTCATCTTCAATATGCCCTTCACGCTGGTCAAAGGCCTGCTGGATGCAGTGCTGTGCATGCTGATCTACAAGCCGCTGTCTCCCATCCTGCACGGCAGAAAGTAACTTGTTCTCCATTTTTTCTTCTTCTCAAATCATATAACCACAGCAAAACTCCCCGGTCAGGTCCCGCAGTGCGGTTCCCGGCCGGGGAGCTGTTATTTAGAGGAAAATATATCCGCCAGCGGTCGATCAGGCTAATGCCCCTTTGTCCAGCCATCTGCCGCGTACCAGCCGCACAAGGAACAGCACCCCGCGCATGGTCAGCTCAAAGCTCATGGCCATCCATACGCCCACCAGCCCAAAATGCGGAGCCAGCAGGGAAGCCAGCGTGAGCCGGATGCCCCACATGCTGACAAGGTTCAGCACAAAGCATCCCGTGCTGTCTCCGGCACCCTGCATGGCACCGCTGGCAACGATACTGGCACCGAACATCGGTTCGGCCAGTGCTTCAATGCGCAGCACCTGTGCGCCCAGCGCAATAACTGCCGCATCTGCGGTGAAAATACCCATCAGGTTTGGCGCAAAAATGTACATGCCAACACCGGTCAGCGCCATGATGCCTATGCCCATGCCGGTGCACAGCCAGGCAAAGTTTTTTGCCATATCCCGACGGTTTGCGCCCACGGCCTGCCCCACCAGTGCAAGGGATGCATCCTGAATGCCATAGCCTGCCATGTAGCACAGGCTTTCGGCGCTCACACCCAGACTGTTGGCAGCAATGGCGGTGGTGCCAAGGCCGGATACGATGCGGATGAGCAGCACCTGCGCCGAGGAAAGAACTGCACGCTCTGCGGCCAGCGGTGCGCCTACCTTCCACAGGTTCTGCAGGCAGGCTTTGGTAATGTGCCAGGAGCCGGGCTTGCGGATGCACAGCGGGCCGTCCCGCAGCAGCAGGATGGCAAGGGTCAGCACACCGCTGATAGCGGTAGCAAGGGCGGTGCCCAGTGCTGCGCCCGGTACCCCCCAGCCAAGGCCCCAGACGGTCATTGTGCGGCCAAACACCACCATCTCACGGGTGGGATTGATAAGGCAGAAGTTAAAGATCACATCCAGCACGCAGGTCAGCACGCTGATAAGGCCCGGTGTCAGGGCATCGCCGGAGGAACGCAGCATGGAAGAGTAGGTTCCCATGATCATCAAAAAGGGCAGGGAAGCCGACCAGATGGCAAAGTAGGCCGATGCATCCGCCTGCAGGGAAGGGCCGGCGCCCAGCCATCCGGGCAGAAAACGGCTGATGCCAATGCCGAAGGCCGCAGCTGCAAGGCCCACCACAAGGTTGAAGATCATAGATTGGCGCAATACACCGCGTGCATCGTTCTGCCGGTCTGCACCCAGATACTGTGCTACCTGAATGGCAAAGGACATATATAGACCGGCCAGCATTCCATGCATGAGCCACGTGCTGGAACTGACGATGCCAATGGATGCCGTAGCAGATGCACCAATATGCCCCACCATGGCTGCGTCGATGTACTCCACCGCAGTTACCACGATCTGCTGCAGGATGGATGGGATGCTCAGTGTGAGCACCACCTGCATGGTGTGCCGCAGCGGCACCTGTTCGCCCCGGCGCATCTGCGCCGAAAGCTGCTCAAGAGAGATGGACATGAGTTCTCCTTTTATAGAAACAATAACTTTTTCGACAGACTGATATACTATTATAAGTGCGGTGCTGCAGAAAGTCAATCAAACGTGGATTTTTCTCCGGGAATGATTGATTTTTTATGGATAGCGTGATACACTTCTCTCACAAACATAAAAGAAAGAGGAACTTTGAATATGATCGAATCACTGCTTTCGGTCGTAGGACAGCGCGGTGTCGATGCTCTGGCATTCCTGCTGGCGTTTGCCCTTACGGCTTTGATGGACTCCGTTTTTCACGATAAGCTTCCGCACGACCATGGCCGCGAGTTTGCGGTGAACGGTGCGCTTTCCAGGGGTAAGGCCCGTGGTTCCGGCCTGATCTTCGTGCTGTGCATCGCACTGGTATCGCTGGCATTCCTGCCGTTCAAGGTGGAATACGTCATCTACACCATCCTGCTCATTGCATCCATGCTGTCCGGCTACTTTGATGATGCTGCTGAAACTGCATGGAACGAGTATAAAAAGGGTATCATTGATTTTGCCATTGCCATTGTTGCAGGTGTGACCTACCTCAACTTCAACGGCTGCGGTGTGAATTTCCTGCAGTGGAGTTTCACTCTGCCGTATGCTGTGTACCTGCTGCTGATCGTTATTCTGATCTGGACCAGCATCAATGTGGTCAACTGCACCGACGGCGTGGACGGCCTTTCGGCAAGTGTTGCAGTGGTGACCATCGGCACCTACCTGCTGGCCTATAAAACAGAGCTGGCCGAGTACGGCACCGCAGGCGTTGTGTTCATGGGTGCGCTGCTGGCCTATCTGTGGTCCAACGCAAAGCCGTCCAGCCTGCTGATGGGCGATGCCGGCAGCCGCGCAATGGGCTTCTTTATCGCAATGCTGTCCCTCAAATGCGGCCATCCGTTTGCCTTCCTGCTGGCAGCCATCGTGTTCATCGTGGATGGCAGTCTGGGCATCCTGAAGATCAGCCTGAAGCGCTTTTTGCACATTTCCATCCTCAAGAACACCCGCACCCCTCTGCACGACCACGCTCGCAAGAATAAGGGCTGGAGCGACGAGCAGGTGGTGGCCCGCTGGCTGATCATGCAGTGTGTGGCTTCGGCTTTGCTGCTGCTCATTGTCCGCGGCTAAAATATAGCAATCAAAAAAGACGCTTGGTCTTGTCTGAATATGTTTTCCCGGCAGGGAAGCATACAACAGTGTATCAAGCGTCTTTTATTTTATAGTACTATCATTCGTTACAGCCCGGCCTTTTTTGCTGCAGCCTGCACGACATGGCCCACCAGCACCGAGGTGGTCACAGTGCCCACACCGCCGGGTACCGGCGTGATGGCATCCACTACCGGCTCTGCTTCGCTGAACTTTACGTCACCGCACAGCTTGCCCTTTTCGTTCACATGGATGCCCACGTCTACCACAGTCTGGCCCTCACGCAGGCAGTTGGCACCCACGGCACCCATCTTGCCCATGGCCACTACTACCACATCTGCTTCCTTGCAGATGGCGGGCAGGTTCTGCGTGCGGGAATTGCAGATGGTCACGGTGGCGTTCTCGCGGTCCAGCATCATGGCTGCGGGCTTGCCTACCACAAGGCTGCGGCCCACTACGACAGCGCGCCTGCCGGAAAGCGGAATGTTGTAATACTTCAGGATTTCAAGGCAGGCCTGCGCGGTGCAGGGAGCATAGCCGAGATCGGTATTAGTGAACACACCGGCCAGAGAATCGTCCGTGATGCCGTCAATGTCCTTTTCCGGAGCCAGCGCCGCACGCACAGTGCGGTCATTGAACTGCTTGGGCAGCGGACGGAACAGCAGGCATCCGTGGATGGTATCCTCTGCGTTCACCACGGCGATCACCTTCAGCAGATCGTCCTGCGAAGCATCGGCGGGCAGAAGAAACTGCTTTACCTCCACGCCCACCTTGCCGCAGCGGGCGATCACGCCGCGCTCGTAGGAGAGGTCGTCCTCCCGCTCACCCACACGCACCACGGCCAGCGTGGGAGTGATGCCTTTTGCCTTGAGCTGCTCACACAGCGCCGCATTGCGTTCGTTCATAGCGGCTACAACGGGTGCGCCCTTCAAAATCGTTGCCATAATACTTTTCCTCACTTATTCCGCAATTTGTTCGTCACGGATGCAAAAACAGCGTCTGCCCGCGACACAAATTCATCCAGCAGTTTGTCTGTTTTTGCGTCCAACGCAGCAGCGCGCTCACGGTCTGCCATCAGCTTTGTGTTGATGAACACATTCAGGCTTGCGGCCTGCAAGGCTGCCTTGCACAGAGCGGCTGCACAGCCTGCGTCCGAGACGGCCATCACGCTGCCCTTGGCGGCGTATTCTTCCACCAGAGCAATGCCCTCGGCGCACTTTTCCATGACCTCAAGTGGCACGGCACAGGCGGCATCCAGCGCCTTTTCCAGCACGGCGGCTTTGTGTGCAGCCTGCTCTGGTGTGTCCTTGGGCAGGCCGTAGGCCGCAGCCAGCGGCGCAAAGGCATCGGCATCGGTCTGCACCAGTGCTTCCAGCTCTTTGCGCAGGGCATCGGCCTTTGTGTTCAGGGCCTGAATGTCTGCTTCCACGGCGGCATATTTCTTTTTGCCGGTGGTCAGGTTGCCCACCATATTGCCCAGCGCTACACCGGCAGCACCCACCAGCGCCGCCGTTCCGCCGCCGCCCGGCGTGGGGGCTTTGCTGGCCAGCTCTGCGAGAAATTTCTCACAGCTCAGCTTAGTCATTTCCATTTGTAAATACCCCTCTCTGTTACATAGGCATCCAGCCGCTGGTCGTGCTCGTCTACGGCAGCATGTTCCACCCGCTGTGCCTCAAATGCAATGCCGATCTTCACCGCGTTTTTGCAGCGGGGAAGATACCGGTCGTAATAGCCCTTGCCCATGCCGACCCGGAAGCAGTCTGCATCAAAAGCCGTGCAGGGTACAAGGACCAGATCCAGCGCTTCCGGCAGCAGAATCTCCGACCGGCTCAGGATGGGGGTGCGGATGCCGTACTGTCCCATCTCCCAGCCGTCCGGGCCGGGCACAGCGGCTGTAAGGGAATACGCCTCGCCGCACACCGGATAGGCCAGCGTTTTGCCTTGCGCCTGCGCCTTTTCCGCAAGGGCAGAAAGGTCGGCTTCGGAACCAAACGCTGCGTACAGCAGGATGGTCTGCGCATTCTGCACGGCAGCCAGCTGCCAGAGGAATGCGCACAAAGCGGCATTTGCAGCCTTGCGTTCTTCCGGACCGAGAGCCTTGCGTGCGGCACGGCCCGCTTTGCGCTGGGTCTGCTTTGCTTCACTGACCGTCACCAGAGAACACCTCGCTTCATCTGAAGGTTGACTGACTTGAAAAATATACAAAAACGACACTGCATTTTTATACAAGTATAATAAACACTTCAGACGAAAAAAGCAAGCCTTTTGGCAAAATGGAAGTTGAAGATTCTGCAGCTTTCTGCTATGATAAAAGAAAGCAATTCGGTTCGTGCGCGGAGCAGGGTGGCTTGAAGAGATCCAGAGATCCGGGGCTTTCTCCGGAAATTGAGAGGGGTAGAATATTATGTACAATGAAATGATGGACACCATCGGTCTGGTCAATACCGTTGATCCGGAGTTGGCCGCAGCCATGGATCGCGAGCTGAACCGTCAGCGCCAGAACATTGAACTGATCGCCAGTGAGAACATCGTCTCTCCCGCCGTCATGGCCGCAATGGGCAGCATCCTGACCAACAAGTACGCCGAGGGCCTGCCCGGCAAGCGCTACTATGGCGGCTGTGTCTATGTGGACGAGGTGGAGAACATTGCCATCGAGCGTGCCTGCAAGCTGTTCGGCGCAAAATACGCCAATGTTCAGCCCCACTCCGGTGCACAGGCCAATCTGGCAGTTTATTTTGCTCTGCTGGATCTGGGCGATACTGTCATGGGCATGGACCTGTCTCAGGGCGGCCATCTGACCCACGGTTCTCCGGTGAACATGTCCGGCAAGAACTATAACTTTGTCTCTTACGGTGTCAATGCCGACGGCGTGATCGACTATGCTGAGCTGGAAAAGCAGGTTAAGAAGGTGCGCCCCAAGCTGATCGTGGCTGGTGCGTCTGCATATCCCCGTGCCATCGACTTTGAAAAGATCGCTGAGATCGCCCACGGCTATGGTGCATATCTGATGGTGGATATGGCCCACATTGCCGGTCTGGTGGCAGGCGGCTATCACCAGAGCCCTGTGCCGTATGCTGATGTTGTTACCACCACCACCCACAAGACCCTGCGCGGCCCCCGCGGCGGTCTGATCCTGACCAACAATCCCATTCTTGCAAAGCGCATCAATTCTGCCGTGTTCCCCGGCACCCAGGGCGGCCCGCTGGAGCATGTGATCGCCGCAAAAGCTGTCTGCTTTGGTGAAGCACTGAAGCCGGAGTTCAAGGAATATGCCCGCAAGATCGTGGAGAATGCACAGGCTCTGGCAGCAGAGCTGCAGGCACGCGGTGTCAAGCTGGTGTCCGGCGGTACGGATAACCACCTCATGCTGATCGACCTGCGTGACGAGGAGTGCACCGGCAAGGAGCTGGAAGCACGTCTGGACAGCGTGCACATCACCGCCAATAAGAACACTGTCCCCGGCGAGACCCGCAGCCCGTTCGTGACTTCTGGCGTGCGTCTGGGCACCCCGGCTGTTACCACCCGCGGCATGGGCGTGGCCGAGATGAAGGTGATCGCCGACTGCATCGCCGATTGCATCTGGCACTACGACGAGAAGAAGGACGAGATCAGTGACCGTGTGCTGAAGCTGACCCGGGATTTCCCTCTGTATCAGTAAATATCGCATTGTTTGAAAGAGGAAGCGCCTTCGGGTGCTTCCTCTTCCTTTTTTGCTGGGTTTGTGTTACCATAAACGCAAAGACAAAAGGAGAAATGACCATGAAGCGTACAGGGCTGTTACATCTATATTACGGTGATGGCAAGGGCAAGACCACCGCTGCCATGGGCCTTGCTTTGCGGGCCATGGGCAGCGGAAAGCGGGTGGTGATCCTGCAGTTCCTCAAAGGCGGCAAAAGCGGCGAGGTGCCGCTGCTGGAACAGCTGGGTGCAAAGGTGTACCGCGGCAAGGCGGGGCAGAAATTCGTGTTCCAGATGAACGAAGCGGAAAAGGAAGCCACCCGCCAGCTGCAGAATGCGAACCTCACAGCTGCCATGGCCGACCCTGCCGACCTGCTGATTTTGGACGAAGCAGGCAGCGCATGGGAACTGGATATGGTGGATAAAGCCCTGTTGCAAAAGGCTGTGCTGGAACGCCCGGCAGAGCAGGAATGCGTGCTTACTGCCCATGCTGCGCCGCAGTGGATGCTGGATGCCGCCGACTATGCCACGGAGATGAAGTGCCACCGCCACCCTTACCAGAGGGGAATTTTCGCCCGGCAGGGCATTGAATACTGACCACGGCAGCAGGATACCGGGTGCATGAGTGAAAAGCGCAAAAACCGGGATGGGGTATTTTTCATCTTGCATTTAGCCCACTGGTGTGATATGATGAAGACAAGAAATCATGCGTGCATTTTCTGAGCAGACCCACCACAGAACAGGGAACCGCTCCGCACCGCTGCCGGGCAGTTCCCGGCGGCGTTTTGTTTGAAACTACGGTTAGCGTTTCCTAACAGATTCTGCGTCAACGGGCCGATGCGCGCAGAAGATCTGGAGGGGAATAAAATGATTGAAACGATCGTAAAAGTAGATGGTATGATGTGCGGCATGTGCGAGAGCCATGTCAACGAAGCTGTGCGCAAGGCCTTCCCGGAGGTAAAAAGGGTGTCGTCCTCGCATGCAAAAGCCCAGACGGTGATCCACTCGGAACAGCCGCTGGACGAGCAGAAGCTGCGGGATGCCATCAATGCAACCGGCTATGAGGTCAAGGGCGTAAGCAGTGCACCTTACGAGAAAAAAGGCTTTTTCTCGTTTTTGAAAAAGTAAGCAAACCTTAACACACATAAGGGAGGCGTATCTGGATGAGGATTCTGGTTTACGGTGCGGGCGTTTTGGGCTGCGAGCTGGCCCATGTGCTGATGCAGAACAAAAAGAACGTTGTCACGCTTCTTGCACGCGGAGAGTGGAAGGAAATGATCGACCAGAAGGGTTTGGTCATCCGCCACTGGGTGCAGCGCAGGACCACAACGGAACGGATCAAAACCGTGGACACTCTCGCCCCGGATGATTATTATGATCTCGTCTTTGTGGTCGTGCAGGCGGGCCAGCTGCCGGATGTGCTTCCTGTGCTCAAGGCCAACAAGAGCCAGTATTTTGTGTTTGTGGGCAACAACCCGCAGGCAAAGCAGGTGCTGGAATTCATGCAGCGCCCGGCGGATAAGATCGCATTCGGCTTTCAGGGCACGGCAGGCCGCCGTGAACACGACCATGTGGTCAGTGTGTACGCCAATGCTGGCATGACGGTGGGCGGTGCCACAACTCCGCTTTCTGGCACCTTCCGAACCCGGCTCAAGACCGCCTTTGACGGTGCAAAATACAAGCTGACCTTCTATGGCGATATGGATGAATGGCTCAAGTGCCACATTGCATTCGTTCTGCCGGCGTGCTATGTGTGCTATGCCTGCAACGGCGATCTGCACCGGGCCACCAAGCAGCAGCGCGGTGCCATTCTGGATGCCGCCTATGAAGCCTGCCTGATGCTCAAGGATGCGGGCATCCCGGTGAACGATGCCAACAACACCGATAATTTCCAGCCCGGCACATCGGCCCGCCGTAAGATGGAAGCGATGGTGTTTACCATGACAAAAACACCGCTGGGCAGATTGTGCGTTTCGGATCACGCCATGCACGCAGTGTCCGAAATGAAGTATCTGGACGAAGCGTTCGATGCTCTGCGCAGGCAGACCGGCACGGCAATGCCCATGTGGGAAAAGCTGCGCAATGAAATGCCCTCGTGGGATAGCCTGCAGCAGAACCGGAAATCAGCAAAATAAAACAAAAAAGAAGCAAAGGCACTGCCGCTCCTGTTTTGGGTGCGGCAGTGCCTTTTTGTTTGGGTCTCATTTATTCCAGAAGTCCTGCAGGGCAGCGGCCAGTTCTTCGCAGCTGCGCAGATAGCGGATATGCCGCCAGTGAGGAGGGAACAGCCGGATGTATTCCTGCTGGGCAAACCGGTCGTCCAGCAAAAGCACCGCACCTCTGTCTTCCGGCGTGCGGATCACGCGCCCTGCGGCCTGCAGTACCTTGTTCATGCCGGGATAGCGGTAGGCATAATCAAATCCAAAGCCGTTCTGTGCGTCATAATAACGGCGCAGCATTTCCTGCTGCGGATTTACCTGCGGCAGGCCCACACCCACAATGGCGCACCCGATCAGGCGGCTGCCTGCAAGATCAACTCCCTCACCAAAGATGCCGCCCATCACGCCAAAACCCAGAAGTGTTTCGGCCGGGTCCGGCACAAACTGAGCCAGAAATTCAGCCCGAGCGGCATCATCCAGACGGCTTTCCTGCACAAGGGTGCGAATGCCCGGGTAACGTGCTGCAAAATCTTCGTGTACCTGCCGCAGATATGCGTAGCTTGGGAAAAAGGCAAAGTAGTTTCCCGTTCTGGCCTGCACCAGCCGGGCCAGTGCATCCGAAACTGCCTGCACGCTGGCTTCGCGGTCGCGGTAGCGGGTAGAAATATTCGGCAGGCAATACAGCCCCAGATTTTCAGCCGGGAAGGGACTGTCCAGTGCGACGGCACGTGCATCGCTGCAGCCCAGAACACTGCGGTAGAACGAGGGCGGAGCCAGTGTTGCACTGAACAGCGCTGCGCTGCGCCCTGCGGCAAGGCTGGCATCCACAAAAGGTGCCGGGTCCAGACACAGCAGCTGCAATTCAAGCTCTCTGCCGCGCGCGGTAAGCTGAGTGACAAAGTGGCTGTCGTATCGTTCAGCAGCACGGGCGATGTCCTGTACAGCAAAATAAAGCTCCAGCAACTGTGCATGTACTTCGGCATCCGGGTTCGCTTCCAGCCAGTCCTGCAAAGGTGCCTGTACGGCCCGCAGCGGACTGAGCAGGGCAGAGGGCGGCTCCTGCAAAAATACAGTACTGTCCTGTGCATACAGCGGTTCGGGCAGTTCCAGTGCGGGGACAGTGTTTTCAGGCAAAAGACTGGTCTGTGCCGGGTCTGCGGCATCGGTCTGGCTGCTGTGCCGGGGTGCAAGCTGTATGCAGGCTTTCCGGGCTTCCAGCAGGGCTTTGTCTGCTTTGGTCAGAGCGGTCTTTAAAGCACTTTTGCCCTTGCCCAATGCGCGTTTTGCCTCGGTCAGGCTGCTTTTACAAAAGCGTGCAGAATACATTGCTCTGGCTCTGTCGGGCAGATTATGTGCTTCATCGACCAAAAACAACCAGTCGCCGGAAGAATCAAAGAACCGCTTCAGGTGCACCACCGGATCGAACAGGTAATTGTAATCCCCAATGACCACATCGCACCACTCGCTCAGGTCTAGCCCCAGTTCAAAGGGACACACCGAAAAACGCTTTGCCGCCCCGGCCAGCGCTGCGCGGTCAAAGCTGCCGGTACCGTCCAGCAGAGCTGTCAGTGCATCCTTGATGCGGTCGTAGTAGCCGTTGGCGTAGGGACAAAGCTCCGGCAGGCAGGCGGGATGTCCCTCTGCGTCCGGATGCAGGCAGACCTTTTCCTTGGCGGTCAGCGTCACACTGCGCAGAGCAAGCTCTGGCTGGGCCGTATGCAGCCGGGTCAAGGCATCCTCGGCGGCAGTCTGGGTCGTGTTGCGGGCCGTGAGATAGAACAGCTTTTCTCCGTTGCCTTCGCCCATGGCTTTCAGCGCGGGGAAAAGCGCGCTCATGGTCTTGCCAATGCCGGTAGGAGCCTGACAGAACAGCCGCGTACCGCCCTTGCAGTCGGCGGTCTTGCCAGCGCGGCAGGCGCGGTAGATCTCGCCCGCCATAGCCCGCTGTCCGGGCCGATACTGCGCAAACGGGAACTGCAGTGCCGCAAGGCTCTGAGTACGCTTTACATCCCACGCTATCCGGCGCTGCGCCCACGGAGCATACTGGCACAACAATTTGTCAAGAAATTCATCCAGCTCCTGCTGCGTAAAGCGGCGGATAAAGCGGATGATCTGATCGGTGTCTATCTGATAATAAGTCAGCCGGACGTTCAGTTCCGGCAGGCTTTGCTGTGCGGCATAAATGGCACCGTACACCATGCCCTGTGCCCAGTGGCAGGGGTTCATATCCTCAGTGATCTCTTCCGGCGGCACAGCGGTGGTCTTGATCTCGTCAATGACTACCGTGCCAGTCTCATCGGTAAAAATGCCGTCAGCCCGGCCCTCAAGGGTAAAAGTGATGTCCTCTGCCTGCCGCTCTACGGAGAGAAATACCTCAGCCTGATAGCCGTCTCCGGCAGCTTTTTGCAATTTGCGATGGATGTGGGCACCTTCCAGTGCACGGTCAAACCCCGTAAACCGGCTGTCAATGCTGCCGGTCCGCAGCAGAAATTCCACCAGCTGCCGGATGGGCAGATGAACCGTTGCCAAAACATTTCACCTCTGCTTTTGGGATACATTGACGAACCGGTAATTTCTCTTCAGACACGATTCGGGCCATTCCATCGCCCGCCCGATTGCCTCACGGCAACAGGGTCCCACCCAAGCGGACGGTCTTCAGAGAAACTCCCGGTTCGTCGACGTAAACTGATTATTTCAGGCCGAACATCTCCATGCATTCTGCTGCCGCTTCATCCACTTTGCCAAAATCCACCGCTGCACGGTAATAGGTCTCCAACTCATCGTGGCAACTCTTGGCCTGCGCCATCAGGGCACTGGCCTGTTCCAGCAGTTCGGCGGCAGCACGCTCGTTAAAGCGCAGCCGTGCCCGGTACGCTGCCAGATTTTCCCTGTCAAGGAAGCGGGTGCACCGCACAGCCTGCACACTGGGCAGATGCACCGGATGCCAGCGATTATCCGTCAGGAAGGCAAGCTTCAGCTCCGGGATCAGGATATGGTCGATCTTATCCTCCGGGTGCATGGCGCATGGACAGGTAATAATGTGGTAGCCCCGCGTCAGGGCTTCGGCACGAATCAGCTCCAGCAGCAGGCGGGACACCGCGCCGTAGTCATCCCGGAACACGATGAACTTATCCGCCAATGCCTGTGCAGTGCCCTGATAAAACATTTCACCCTTGGGGGTGACGGCGGAAAGCAGGCGCAGCTCTTCGCTGCCAATGCCTTCCGTGCGCGGCATCACCCGGGTGCACAGCCGTTTGACATAACGGCGCACCTTGTCGAAATTGGCGCTGCAGGCTTCGGCGCGGCGGCTGTCCAGCAAAAGGCTGCCTGCCGATGCAATATATCGTGCAGCGCGGCTGCGCAGCAGGGCGTTGCGGGCAAACAGCGCCTTGACCTCATCGGTGCACTGGTGCAGCTTTTCTGCATCGATGGTGTGGTACAAACTCACCACCACTTCGTCCGCACCGGGAGCATCCGGCTCCACCACATGGGGCGCAGTGGCATCCACGATAGCCCTGTGCTGCCCGGGCAGAATCACGCCGTCCAGACTGTCCGGGTCGCTGGCACAGTGGATGCGCTGCGTCAGTTCGCCGCGCTGTTCGGCAGCACGGGCAAGCCGCTTCATCAGGGTGGATTTGCCGCAGCCCGGCCCGCTTTTGATCAGGTACATCTGCATACCGGGTTCGTGGCGCAGCGGTTCAAAATAGCCCTTGAAACCGGCAGGCGTTGTGGCACCCAGAAAGAAATCAATGGAATCATGTCGTGCAGTTTCCATAATCGAACACCTCTCTTTTTGTTTTAGAGTATGCAAAAGGAAGGTGTTTGGTTCTTGCAGCGGGAATGATTCAGTCTTTATGATAGGTATGTTTGCACACCGTTTCAATGTTGTCCCGCAGGGCAGTAAAATCAGCAAAGGCTGCAGGCTTGTTCTGCGGGCTGCGCAGCAGAGCGGCAGGGTGGAAGGTACCCATGAACAGGATGCCGCCCTTTTCGTACAGCTGGCCATGCTCCTTGGTCACGGAGAAATCCTTTCGGATCATCCGCTGGGCGGCAATGCGGCCAAGGCAGACCACGATCTTTGGCTTCAGCAGGCGGAACTGCTCCCGCAGCCAGGGCATACAGGCTTCGCTCTCAGCAGGCTGGGGGTCACGGTTCTGCGGCGGGCGGCACTTGACGATGTTTGCAATATAGCAGTTCTTCGTGCGGTCAAGGTCGATGGCAAACAGATATTTGTCCAGCAGCTGGCCGCTGCGCCCCACAAAGGGCAGACCCTGCTCATCCTCATTCTGGCCGGGGCCTTCGCCCACAAACAGAACTTCGGCATCTTCCACACCCTGACCGAACACCACATTGGTGCGGGTCTTGCACAGCTCGCAGCGGGTGCAGGCAAGACAGCTTGATCTTAATGTTTCCCAATCCATGGCGGCTTGATCTCCTCTTGAAACGGTATGATACTTAATTCACAAATCGGAACAGCTTTTCTCCTAAAATAATAGTACAAAATCTAGGATGGTACGATGCATTGCATGAAATGACGAATCCACTCAATGCCTCTTTTAGTATACGACTTTTCGGCAACATCATCAATACAGTGGCCGACAATCTTTTTAATGACATGCTCATCCACACCGGCTTTCTTTGCCGTGGTGACGAACTGAAAACGACCATCATGAGGACGATGCCGGGGGGACAAGGCCTAAAGCATTCACGACGAATGCGTTGCCCTTTCTGTGTGTATTTTGGCTGGCGACTCAACGATACCACAGGACGATTCACTCGTTATGGATGTGGAGAAATCAAACGATAAAACGTTTCTTTATCAAAAGAATAAACAAAGAGTATCTTTGCATGTTGATTTTAAATCAATCTGCAGCGGCGATTGAAAACGATTACACATGCAGATTTCAAAGCACTTATACAAATTGTATCCGCTTTCTCTTTGCAGAGCGCGGCTGGATGTGTTATAATCAAAATAGTTTTCTGCGATGCATTTTCAGGCGGTAGTGCCGGACGGCAGCGCGGGAGAAACCGGATAGCGGGAGAGTGGAACTTTTGGAGTTGGAACAGGCAAAAAAACGCGTGGAAGAATTGCGCGCTGTGATTGAGAAAAACAATCGGCTTTACTATGACCAGGATGCCCCGGAGCTTGAAGATTTTGAGTATGATGCTCTGACCCGGGAACTGAAAGAATTGGAAGCGCAGTTTCCGCAGCTGGTCACGGCATCGTCGCCTACCCAGAAGGTAGGCGGCACGGCCAGCAGCAAGCTGCCCAAGGTGACCCATGCGGTAAAAATGGAAAGCCTGCTGGATGCATTTTCGTATGATGAGCTGCGGGATTTTGACCGCCGCGTGCGGGAAGCCGGCATAGAGCCGGAGTATGTGGTGGAGATCAAGATCGATGGCCTTTCCTGTAGTCTGGAATACGAAAACGGTGAGCTGGTTCGTGCCTCTACCCGCGGCGATGGCGTGGTGGGCGAGGACGTGACCGCCAATGTCCGCGCCATTCGCAGCATTCCCAAAAAGTTGAAGGATGCACCGGAATTTCTGGAAGTGCGCGGTGAAGTATATATGCCGCATGGCGCGTTCCAGAAGCTGTGTGCAGAGCAGGAGCTGCAGGGCGCAGCACCCTTTAAAAATCCGCGCAATGCGGCTGCCGGTTCGCTGCGCCAGAAGGATGCAAAGATCACCGGAAGCCGGGGCCTTTCTATCTTTGTTTTCAATGTGCAGCAGATCCGCGGCAAAACGCTTACCAAACATGCCGAAAGCCTGGATTACCTCAAGAGCCTTGGCCTGCCGGTCTCGCCGCGCTATCATATCGTGCATGACATTGAGCAGGCCATTGCCGAGATCGAGCAGATCGGTCAGAACCGTGCCAAACTGGATTTTGATATGGATGGTGCAGTGATCAAGGTAAACGATTTTGCACAGCGCGATTTGATGGGTTCCACCAACAAATTCCCACGCTGGGCAATTGCGTTTAAGTATCCGCCAGAGGTAAAGGAGACAACGCTGCGCAGCATTGAGGTCGCAGTTGGCCGCACCGGTGTTCTTACCCCGACGGCCTGCTTTGACCCTGTCTTTCTGGCGGGTACCACCGTTGCCCGCGCGACCCTGCACAATGAGGATTTTATCCATCAGTTCGGCCTTTGCATCGGCGATACCATTCAGGTGCGCAAGGCGGGTGATATCATCCCGGAAGTGATCGGTGTTACCAATCACGCAGAGGATGCACAGCCCTATGAGATGCCCACGGTCTGCCCCTCCTGCGGTGCACCAGTCGTTCATCTGGAGGATGAAGCAGCTCTGCGCTGTGTTAACCCCGAGTGCCCGGCACAGGCACTGCGCAATATCATCCATTTTGCTTCCCGCGATGCAATGGATATCGAGGGCCTTGGCACAGCAGTTGCCACCCAGCTGGTGGAGAAGGACATGGTGCACTCCGCAGCGGATATCTACACGCTGACGCGGGAACAGCTGCTGACGCTGGATAAGTTCAAGGAAAAGAGCGCCGATAACCTGCTGAACGCCATCGAGGCTTCCAAGCAGAACAATCTGGATAAGCTCCTGTTCGGATTTGGCATCCGCAACATTGGCGATAAAGCTGCAGCCCTGCTGGCAGAGCATTTCGGTACGCTGCAGGCTGTCCGGGAAGCAAGTGCAGGGCAGATCAGCGAGATCGATGGGTTTGGCGGCGTAATGGCGCAGAGCGTCGTAGAATTCTTTGCAAAAGAGGGAACGACCGACCTTGTCCATCGTCTGGCCGATGCCGGATTGAATATGCAGTGGAAGGGCGAACCGAAGGGTGATAAGCTGGCAGGAAAAACGCTGGTGGTCACCGGCACGCTGGAAACTCTTTCCCGCAATGAGGCGGAAGCACTGATCGTGAAAAACGGTGGTAAGGCCAGCGGTTCTGTTTCAAAGAAAACGGCCTATGTCGTGGCAGGCACGGCAGCAGGCTCCAAACTGACCAAGGCGCAGGCGCTTGGCATCCCGGTACTGACCGAGGCAGAATTTCTGGCAATGATCAGCGACGAAAACACCTGATAAAACCGCTCCAATGGATATCCCCGCAGTTTTGTGCTGCGGGGATATTTTTATGTCCGCAGGTTCTATCCGGCAGGGACAGGCATATACTCATAGCAGGCAATGAGCCTGAAAAAGGAGAGGACAGTGTGGATGAGTATTATCGGGCGATACGCCTGCTTCCCTCATGGCTGGCCGGGCCATTGGGCCAGCTGCCAGCACAGACGGCAACGCAGATCCATGAACTTCGGTTCCGGACAGGCTGTGGTGTTTTTGTTACACTGTCGGGTCGGCAGCTCCCGTTGCAGGACCTGCCGGAGTGCCCGCTGCAGCTGAGGGAGTGTGTATTGGATCAGTTTCAGATCGAAGAGATCTTTCACACCCTGTGCGGCGGCGCGGTACATGCGCACCAGACGGAGCTTGCGCATGGATTTCTGACCACACCCTCCGGCTGCCGGGTGGGTGTGGCAGGACGCTATGTGGATCGCGACGGCCAGACGGTTCTGCAGCAGGTGCAGGGGTTGAACCTGCGCATTGCAAGGGCGGTTCCGGTACAGCTGCCGGACGAACTTCTGGTGCAACTGAAAAAGCATTTTATTGGGATGCTTTTGGTCGGCGAGCCGGACAGCGGCAAGACGACGCTGCTGCGTCAGATCGCACGAGAACTGGCCGGGATGCAGCGGCGAGCCTGCGTGGTGGACGAGCGCTGCGAGATCTTTCCGCCGGGTGATTCCGAGAAGATGCCGCCGCTGGATCTGCTGTCCGGCATCCCTAAGGAACGGGCCGTGCAGATGGCACTGCGCACGCTTTCGCCGCAGGTCATTTTGCTGGACGAGCTGGGCACGCTTGCCGAAACTGCAGCGCTGGAACAGGGCTTTTACAGCGGGGTGGACTTTGTTGCAAGCGTCCATGCCGCAAGCGTGGAAGAAGCCGCCCGGCGGCCGCAGGTGCAGGCGCTACAGCGGCATGGAATGCTGCGTGTATTTGTACTGCTGCACGGCTGCACAGCGCCGGGAAAAGTCCGGCAGGTCTGCACGGTATGATGCGGCTTTTTCATTGGGCAGCGGCTGCACTGCTCCTGCTGTGCGGGTGGCTGACCGGTTCTGCATTTCAGGCCAGAACGGAGCAGCATATCCTGCAGCTGCAGCGCACCGTGGAGCTGCTGCAGCGCATCCGGCAGGAGATCGCTTACCGCAGGCTGGATCTGGAACAGCTGCAGCGGTGTCTCGTGCAGGAAAAGCTGCTGGAAAGCGATGCAGCACCAAAACTGCAGGAAATTCCGGCACCGGAAAGATTTGATGATGCGGAACGCCTTTGCTTTGAGCAGTGCTTTGCCGGCTTTGGCCAAAGCGAAGCGGCGCAGGAATGCGAACGACTGGATTATTACTCTGCCCGTTTTGAAGCATTCCTGCACCAGGCGCAGCAGAAAGCGGCATCCGGGCAAGGCTTACCGTGCAGGCTTGGCCTTGCAGCCGGTGCGGTGGCAGCACTGATTCTTTTGTAGTGGCAGGAGGACGAAAACTTGGAGATCGATCTTGTGTTCAAAATTGCAGCGATCGGTATTATCGTGGCAGTCCTGAACCAGCTGCTGATCCGTTCCGGCCGGGAGGATCAGGCCATGATGACGACCCTTGCGGGTCTTGTGGTAGTGCTTTCCATCCTTGTCAAGCAGATCAGCGCACTGTTCGTTACCATCAAGTCGCTGTTTGCACTATGAGTACATCTTTTTCCATTCTGGGGGCAGTGGTCGTCTTTGCAGCGGCGCAGCTTCTGCTGCGGAAGGATGCACCGGCCTATGCGTTTCTGCTGTCCGTTGGCGCAGCATTGTTTGTGCTGCTGCAGCTTGGAGCGACGGTGCAGGAGCTGCTTCGGAATGTACTGGCTTTCAGCCGCCGGGTGGACGGGCCTGCATTTGCCTGTCTGCTGCGCTGTGCCGGAATTTTGCTGCTGACCGATTACGCGCGGACCCTGTGCGAAGAAGCTGGTGCGGACACTTTGGCATGGTGCGCCGGGTTTGCGGGCCGATGTTTGGTTCTGGCGGCAGCATTTCCTCTGCTGGAAGAGATCTGCCAGAAGATCTGGGGGCTTGCCGCATGATAAAAAAATTCCTGCAAAAAGCGGCAGCGTTTGTATTGTGCACCGTATGCTTTCTGGCTTTTGCACCTGATGCCGCTGCGGCACAGCTGCAGGGCCTGCCCGGACAGGAGCTTTGGCAGCCTTATCTGGAAAAAGCTCCGCAAAGTGCAGAGTCCTTTGCCAAAGATCCGCTCAAATCTCTGCTCGCGCTCCTGCCGGGATCACCGGCAGAGATGATCCGGCAGATGGCACACTGCTATGCGGATGTTCTGCTGTTTTTACTGTTGCTGATCGTGCTTTCATTTCTGGTGGGAGGAGCAGCCGACAGCGCCTTGTTGGAGCTGGCTGCGGCTGTGGGCTGCGGCACTCTTTTGTGGGGAGATCTGATCAGCCTTGCACAGCTGATCTGTGAGCGGATGGAGGGGTGGAAAAACTACCTTCTGGGTTTTCTTCCGGTGTACAGCGGTGTGCTCGCTGCCGGTGGAGAGGTGAATGCCAGCACAGCGGCAAGCGGTCTGCTGCTGACCGGACTGTGCTTTCTGGCACAGGGTACGGTGCTTGTGGTCAGTCCGCTGCTGCAGAGCTACCTTGCGGTAAGCATGGCGTGCTGCATCAGCACCCAGCAGGGGCTTTCGGAAACGTGCCGTGCCATGGGCGCTTTGCTGCGCAGGGGGCTTGTCTGGGCTGGGCGGATTTTTGCAGTGCTGTTAGGGCTGCAAAGAGCGGTAACAGTTCAGCTGGACCGTTCTGCACTGCGGTTGGGCCAGCTGCTTACCGGCGGCGTGCCGGTGATCGGGCAGGCTCTGAGCGATACGGCAGAAGTATTTCTTGCCGGAATGCAGCTGCTCAAAAGCAGTCTGGGTTTTGCGGCACTTGCCGTGATCGGGGCCGAATTTCTGCCACTGTATCTGCAGCTTCTGCTCCATTTGCTATTCCTTGCAGGATGCAGGCTTCTGTGCGGCCTTGCGGAGAACCGGCGCTGTCAGGCGCTGTTTGACTGCATGGCCGAAGCGGTAAAATGCATGGCAGCAGTAACGGCACTGTTTTTTGAACTGCTGACGGTAGGCGTGGGGCTTCTGATGATGACGGGAGGCGGATAGGAAATGCACGCATTTCAGACGGCGGCATCGGCGTTCTGCATTGCCTGTATCTGTGCGGAGATCACGACGCTGTTGGCGGGCGCAGGCTGGGCGGGCAGATGCATAAAAGCCGTTGCCGGGCTATATATTCTAGTGATCCTGTTCCGGCTGGCCCCGCAGATGAAGCTGGAACTGAAAAGTGCAGCGGCGGCTGCTCCGGCAGCGGTCAGCATCCAGAGTACGGAGACATCGCTCTTGCAGGGAACGCAGGAACGGCTGGAAGCGGATCTTTGCGCAGAGTGTGAGCGGCGCTTTGGTACAAAGGTGAAACTGGAGATCACACTGACCCGGACAGAACAGACCGTTCGGGCAGAAAAGGTGCTTGTGATCCTCCCGGCGGCGTGCACATCCGCAGAGCAGAGCCGGATCGCGGCATATCTGCAGCAGGAGCTTGGCATGGCACCGATACTGGAAGTACAGGAGGGCACCGAATGAAACAAGCAGGGGGCATTTCGTTCGGAGATTCCGTGAAAGATTTTGCCCGGAAATGTAAAGGGAAACAGGGCAGAGCAAGGCTTGCTGCGGCAGTAGGCATTCTGGCAATGCTGTTGATCCTGCTGTCGGAACTTTTTCCGCAGAACACGGCAGCGGGCAGCACAAAAAACACAAAGTCTGCCCAGAGCAGCACGGAATATCAGGCACAGCTGGAGAACCGGCTGGAACATCTGATCTCACAGATGAGCGGTGCGGGCAAAACGACCGTGATGGTCACGCTGGAGACTGGGGAAGAAGCCATTTATGCGCTGGATACACAGTCCGGAGAAATGCAGTCCCAGCAGACCCATGTCCTGCTGGAAGATGGTTCAGCCCTGACCGAAACGGTATGTCTGCCGCAGGTGTGCGGTGTGGCCGTGCTGTGCGAGGGCGGCGGAGACATCCGCGTTGCTGCCCGGATCACCGAACTGGTAAGCGCACTGCTGGATCTGCCATCCAACCGCATTTGTGTGGAACAGCGCAAGGGCTGAGACCCTGCAGCTTTTATAAGGAGGAACGATTTATGAGAGCACTTTCCAGAAATACCCGCAGGGCCACAGCTGTTACATTGGCTGCCGCACTGGTGATCGCCGTATACTTGAACTGGCAGTACGCCCGCAGCGATGTGCCCACGGAGCTGCCGGACAATGCTGCAATGGTCGCGGCAGAGGCTGAGGATGTCCCGGTACAGGCGCAGACGGTTCTGGATGAGCTGCCCACAGAGGCCGAAGCGGTGTCCAGCGCCAACAAAAACTATGGTGAAGCGCAGCTTGTAAGCGTTGCCAGTGACAGCGGTGCAAAGTTTTTTGAGCAGGCTCGGCTTAAGCGACAGAAGGCCCACGATGAGGCGATGGATTCCATCAAGAAAACGATGAAATCCTCGTCGCTTTCCGCAGAGGAAAAGAAGGAATATACCGCCCAGATGACCGCAAATCTGGAAGATCTGAATGCGGAGAATGAGATCGAAACGCTGATCAAAGCCAAAGGTTTTGCAGACTGCCTGTGCTTTTTGCAGTCCGGCCGGGCAGACCTTACCGTGATGACCTCCGGTGAACCGCTCACAGCGGCACAGGTGGCACAGATCCGGGATGTGGTGCTGAACAAAAGCACTGTGACTGCCCAGAACATCACGGTGGTGGAGGTCAAATAAGAAGGTGCGGCAGAGTTTTCCGAAACAAGTATTGAAATCGCACCCGCTTTGATGGTATAATAACTCTATCAATAAAGAATGATGTTGTCCTGCGTATGGCATTGATCGTTTCAGGCAGGACCATTTCAAACAAGAAAAAGCAGGCTGTGCCCGCTTTTGAATGGAGGACAACACAATGGATTTTCAGAATACAGATCTTCGGGGCGGCAGCCTTCAGATCTCCACCGAAGTCATTGGCAAGATCGCACGCTGCGCAGCATTGGAAATTGACGGCGTTGCCGAGGTTTCCTGCGGCAGACAAAATAAAAAGCTCAAGGATCTGCTGGAAGCATCCAGCATCCAGTCTCCGGTCGTGGTGGAAATGCGGGATGGTACCGCAAACATCACTCTGAACCTGATGATGAGCTTTGGCGCACGCATTCCTGCTGTGGCCGAAAAGGTGCAGGAAAACGTGAAGAACGCTGTGCAGAACATGACCAATGTCACTGTGAGCCGCGTCAATCTGGTGATTGCCGGCCTTGCAGAAACCACTGCAGCAGAGAAGTAAAATAAAATTCAGAATTGGAAGCCGATCCTCTCTGTGCTCTGGCCGGAGAGGCTTCGTGCTGCGAGAGGAACATTATGGAAAATATTTTGCCCCGTAGAGAAGCACGCGAGAATGCATTTTTGCTGGCATTTTCGCAGACCTTTGGTGATATCCCGCTGGCAGAGGCCATTACCAGCCATGAAGAAAACGATGAAGAGCACCCTGTGGATGGTTTCAGCAAGCATCTGCTGAACGCATACTACGATCATTCTGCCGAGGTGGATGATGAGATCCGTGCACATCTGCGCAACTGGACCATGGAGCGCCTGCCTCGTGTCAGCCTGACCATCCTGCGTCTGGCAGTTGCCGAGATGCTGTTTGGCGGCGAGAATAAGCCCGGTGTTGCCATCAACGAGGCGGTGGAACTGACGAAAAAGTATGGTGCGGACGAAGATTACCAGTTCGTGAACGGTCTGCTTGGCGCAGTGGCCCGGGATCACGGTCTGGATGCGGAGCAAGCCGAACAGTGAGCCGTTATACGCTTGGCATTGATACAAGCAACTATGCAACCTCTCTGGCAGTGTTTGATACAGCTGGAGAGGTTGTTTGCGCAAAGAAGCGCTTTTTGCCGGTAAAAGCGGGCCAGCTGGGCCTGCGGCAAAGCGATGCACTGTTTCATCATACGGTCGCGCTGCCGGAGATGATGCAGGAACTGGCGCAGGAATTTGATCTGACGCAGATCGATGCTGTGGGCGTATCGCAAAAGCCCCGCCCGGTAGAAGGCAGCTATATGCCTTGCTTTCTTGCAGGTGTCAATGCTGCAACGGCCTTTGCACATGCAAAAGGGATCCCACTTGTGCTGACGACCCATCAGCAGGGTCACGCTGCCGCAGCGCTGTTTGCAGCTAAGGGGGAACAGCTGTTTGCTGAAAAAGTTCTGCTGTTCCATATTTCCGGCGGCACCACGGACCTGCTGCTCTGCGATCAGGTGCGCCGGATCACAACGCTTGGCACCAGCACAGACCTTTATGCCGGACAGGCTGTGGACCGTGTGGGGGTCAGGCTTGGCTTTGGCTTCCCGGCGGGTGCCGAGGTTTCCCGTCTGGCTGCACAGTGCACTGAGGAGATCAAGCCAAAATCCAGCGTGAAGGGGATGCAATGCAGCCTTTCCGGGCTGGAAAACCAGTGCAATGCCCTGCTTGCCGCAGGCAAAACGCCGGAATATGTGTGCAAGTACTGCCTGCTCTGTGTGGCGGATACAGTGGTAAAAATGACCAAAGCTGCACAGAAGGAATACCCCGGCCTGCCGGTGGTATGTGCTGGCGGAGTGATGAGCAGCGATATCATCCGTGCATGGGTGCAGAAACGTCTGCCGCAGGTCTACTTTGTGCCGGGACAGTATTCTAGCGATAATGCCATCGGTGTTTCGATCCTGGCAGCGCGGGAGGCCGGATTATGGCTGAAGTGATTACCGTTTCAGCACTCAACCGTTATGTAAAAACGCTGCTGGATGCCAACGATGCTTTGTTTGACCTTGCCCTGCGCGGCGAGATCGCAAATTTTGTACAGAATGCGCGCAGCGGGCACTGCTATTTTTCTCTGCGGGATGATGTCTGCAGCGTCAAAGCGGTAATGTTCCGCACTGATGCACGCCGCCTTGCTTTCCGCCCGGAAGAGGGAATGCGTGTAGTCGTGCGCTGCCGCGCTACCCTTTATGAGCGCGATGGCGCATTTCAGCTGTACGTGAACGATATGTTCCCGGATGGCATTGGCACCGCACAGCTTGCATTGGAGCAGCTCAAAGCAAAGCTGGAGCAGGAGGGCCTGTTTGCCCTGGAACATAAAAAGCCGCTGCCGGCATTCCCTAAATGCATTGGTGTTGTCACCAGCAAGACGGGAGCCGCATTGCAGGATATCCGCAATGTGCTCACACGGCGCTGGCCATCGGTACGGCTGCTGCTGTGTCCGGTGACAGTGCAGGGGTTTGAAGCCGCGCAGCAGGTGGCCGATGCCATCAAAAAGCTGGATCAGCGCAAAGAGGTGGACGAGATCATCGTTGCACGCGGAGGCGGCAGCCGGGAAGACCTGTGGGTCTTTAACGCAGAGATGATCGCCCGGGCTGCATACCGCTGCAAAAAACCACTGATCAGCGCAATCGGCCACGAGATCGACTATACCATTCTGGATTTTGTGGCAGACTGCCGTGCCCCAACACCTTCGGCTGCAGCAGAGCTGGCTGTACCGGATCGGGCAGAGCAGGAACGGATATTGCTGGATTTGCAGCAAAATATTCGCAAAAATATGCAAAAACGTTTTGATTTATGCTATAATGGTCTGGAACAATACAACTTTGTGTTGGAGCAGGGCCTTGCACGCCGAAACTGGCAAAAAAGTCAGGGTCAGCTGCAGCAGGTGCAGGATGCCATCCGTCAGCAGATGCAGAAACGCCTGCATTCTGCAGAATTGCAGCTGGGTCATGCGGCAGCACTTACTGGTTCGCTGGATCCATACAAGGTGCTGGCGCGCGGCTACACGATGGTCACAGCAGCCAACGGTACTATTTTAAATGCAGATGATCTGCAGCCGGAAAAAACAATCTATGTTCGCAGCGCTTCCCGCCGTGCAAAGTGCAGGGTGGAAGCGGTGGAGGAGATCAATGAGAACACCCAAAAGTTTTGAGGAAGGCATGGAACGGCTGAATACGCTCCTTGCACAGATGCAGAGCGAGGATACGACCCTTGCAGATTCGGTCAAACTGTATGCAGAGGCCGCTTCTCTGATGGAGTACTGCCATGCTGCACTGGAAAAAACATCGCTGCAGATCGACGAGATCGACGCAAAGCTTGCGGGCACAGTGCAGGAGGAAAGCTAATGGACTATCAGGAGCAGTATCAGAATTATCTGGCGCAGGCAATGGCCGCGCTGGAAAAGGCCTGCGGCCGTTTTCTGCCGGAAGAATCCGAGGTGTGCCGTGCGGCACGCTACAGCCTGATGGGCGGCGGCAAACGGATCCGTGCAGTTCTTGTTCTCAGCGTCTGCGATATGCTGGGCGGCAGTATGCAGGCGGCACAGCAGTTTGCAGCTGCTGTAGAAATGCTGCACTGCTATTCGCTCATTCACGATGACCTGCCCTGCATGGACAATGATGATCTGCGCCGCGGCCGTCCTTCCTGCCACAAGGCGTTTAGCGAAGCAACTGCCATGCTGGCCGGTGATGTGCTGCTGACAGAAGCATTTGAGACAGTCGCCAATGCCCCGGCAGATGCGTCTGTCTGTGTACAGGCAGCGCGGGCACTGGGTGCAGGCGCTGGCAGCCGCGGCATGGTCTATGGGCAGGAACTGGATCTGAAATACGAAGCGTTGGCCGCAACAGAAGACCAGCTTCGGCTGATCCACCGCAATAAAACGGGTGCGCTGATCAATGCAGCCATTCAGATGGGTGCGGCTGCGGCCAAAGCGGATGAAGCACAGTGCAGAGCGCTGGAACAGTATGCTTATGGTCTGGGTCTTGTTTTTCAGATCGTAGACGATGTACTGGATGTTACCAGCACACCGGAACAGCTGGGCAAGCCCATTGGCAGCGACAGCGAAAATGGAAAGACTACCTTTGTGACCCTTTATGGTGCGGAAGGTGCCATGAAGCTTGCACATGACCTGAATCAGGAGACCTGCACGGAACTGCACCGGAATTTTGGCGAAAAAGCTGCGTTTCTGGAACAGCTTGCGCAGCAGCTTCTTGTGCGTAAAAACTAAAAATAATCCATACAGAATAAAGGAAAAAGATTATGCAGCTTATTCAAAACATCCTGTCTTTCAATCAGATCCTTACGGTTTCACTGCTCGGCTGGTTTGTGGCGCAGGTGCTTAAAACCATCATCAATTTTATCCTGCTGGGCAAGTTCCAGTTGGAACGCATGTGGGGTGATGGCGGTATGCCCAGTGCCCACAGCGCAACGGTCTGTGCCATGGTCATTGCAACCGGACGCTGTGTGGGTGTTGACTCTGCCATTTTTGCAGTGGCAAGCGTGGTGGCAATCATTACCATGCACGATGCCATGGGCGTGCGGCATGAGACTGGCGAGCAGGCCAAGGTCCTGAACCAAATGATCGATCAGTGGATCGAAGTGAGCGAGAAGAATGCTCCTTTCCTGCAGAACATGCATCTGAAGGAGATGGTCGGCCATACGCCGCTGCAGGTCGTGGCAGGCGTACTGGTTGGCGCAGCCGTCGGCTTCCTGTATCCGCTGGCTTGAGACATTCTTTTTTCACGCAGGAATGCACTGCAGCAACAGAAAATCTTCATTTGAAGGACGTGTGATTTATGGGAGCATTGCTGCTGGACAGCATCAATCAGCCCAGAGATTTAAAGCAACTGAATGAACAGCAGGTGAAACAGCTGTGCGCGGAGATCCGCCAGTTTCTGCTGGAGAATATTTCCAAGACGGGCGGCCATCTTGCCTCAAACCTTGGCGTGGTAGAGCTTACCGTTGCGCTGCACCGTGTTCTGGATACACCACAGGACAAAATCGTGTTTGATGTCGGTCACCAGTGCTACACACACAAGATCCTTACGGGTCGGCGCGGACAGTTTGATAAGCTGCGCCAGCTCGACGGGATCTCCGGTTTCCCGAACCCGAACGAGAGTGAACACGATGCATTCATTGCCGGGCACGGAAACACGGCGCTTTCGCTTGCGATCGGCATGGCGTGGGCCAAAAAGCTGCATCATGAAGCAGGGCTTGTGGTCGCGGTGATCGGCGATGGTGCCTTTACCGGCGGCATGGTCTACGAGGGCATGAACAACATTGAACAGCTGGACAACCTTCTTGTGATCCTGAACGACAACAAGATGTCCATTTCTAAAAATGTCGGTGCACTTGCCCGCTATCTGACTCATTTGCGCACGACCACGGCCTATTTTGATGCCAAGGATAATGTGCGCAGCTTTTTGGATGGAGTACCGCTGGTGGGCGCTCCACTGAAAAAAAACATTACCGAGTGCAAGACGCTTTTGCGTCGGGCAATGTACCACTCTACCATGTTCGAGGATATGGGCTTCCAGTACATCGGGCCGGTGGATGGCCACAACGTGGAAGAGCTGGAACGCACACTGCGCACCATCCGCAACCGGCAAGGGCCACATTTTCTGCACGTGATCACAAAAAAGGGCAAGGGCTATCAGCCGGCCGAGGTAAACCCCGGCAACTATCACGGCGTGTCGGCATTTGATCCGGATGGAATGCCCGACCCGGAGGTGGCACCAAAGGAATCGTTCTCGACGGTATTTGGCAATGCTCTTGTGACGGAAGGCAACCGGAACCCGAATATCTGCGCCATCACTGCAGCAATGAAGTATGGCACCGGCCTGCAGTTTTTTGCGCACAGCCACCCGGAGCGTTTTTTTGATGTCGGTATGGCAGAGCAGCACGCTGTGACCTTTGCTGCCGGGCTTGCAAGTCAGGGCATGCTGCCGGTGGTATGCATTTATTCCACCTTCCTGCAGCGTTCCTATGACCAGATCATCCACGACGTAAATCTGCTGCGGGAGAATGTAGTTTTTGCCATCGACCGCGCCGGTTTTGTCCCAGCGGATGGCGAAACGCATCAGGGCATTTACGATCCCGCTTTCCTGAGCCAGCTTGGAATGCCGCTGTATGCGCCTTCCAATTATCAGGAACTGAATTACTGGCTGCAGCAGCTGTTGAGTGACCGCTTCCATGGCCCACGGGCAATTCGTTATCCCCGCGGTGGGCAGGATGCAGCTCTGGCGGAATTTGGCTGCACCGGCGAGGATTATGATTTCCTGCGCAAGGCGGATGATGCAACAATCGTTCTGGTGAGTTACGCCGACGAACTGGCCGACCTTTTGCAGGCAGAACGTGAATTACAGCAGAAAAGTATTGCGTGTGATGTGATGAAAGCTGTAAAGTTGTATCCCTTTACAGAAAAAATGATCGCTGATCTGTCGAAATATAAAATAATCCTGTTTGCGGAAGAATGCATTGCAAACGGAAGCATTGGTGAGCATCTGGAATATGCTTTGCAGCAAAACGGATGGAATGGGCGCTTTATCCATTGCGCGGTGCGGAACGCGTGTCTTCCGCATGCCAGTGTGGCACAGATCAAACAGGCAACCGGTCTGGATGCAGCGCATCTTGTACAGGCCGTGCAGATGGCCGTGACGAAAGGAGAAAATTTACTGTGAAGATTCGATTGGACCAATATCTTGTTCAGCATGGTCTGACACAGAGCCGTGAGCGCGCAAAGGCGCTGATCATGTCCGGCATCGTTTTTGTCAATGAGCAAAAGGTGGACAAGGCCGGAGAGATGATTAAGGAAGATGCCAAGGTGGAAGTGCGCGGGCACGACATTGGCTATGTCAGCCGCGGCGGCCTGAAGCTGGAAAAAGCTATGAAGTGTTTCCCGCTTACACCCAATGGCAAGGTCTGCATGGACATTGGAGCATCTACCGGCGGCTTTACGGATTGTATGCTGCAGAACGGTGCCGTCAAGGTTTATGCGGTGGATGTCGGCTATGGACAGCTTGCATGGAGTCTGCGCACAGACGAGCGCGTAGTGAACATGGAGCGCACGAACATCCGCAATGTCAAACCGGAGGATCTTGCCGAGCAGATCGAGTTTTTCAGTGTGGATGTCTCGTTTATCTCGCTGCACCATATTTTCCCGGTGGCACAGGCAATCACAACGCCGGATGCCATGGGCGTTTGTCTGGTCAAGCCGCAGTTTGAAGCTGGACGCGAAAAGGTTGGCAAGAACGGTGTGGTGCGCGACCCTGCTACCCACCGTGAAGTGCTGCACAATGCTATGGGCTATGCTGCTGCAAACGGTTTTGCTGTACGCGGATTGGATTTCAGCCCGGTAAAGGGACCTGAGGGCAACATTGAATACCTGATGTTCGTGCAGAAGAGCGGTGAACCTTCCGTGCTGGACGACAGCGTTGCAGAGCAGGTGGTGGCGGCAAGCCACAGCACGCTGGACCGCTGAGCGGCTCTGCCATCAGACCAGAAAAAGGAGCTTCCCGCATGACGATCTATATTTCGCCGAATCCCGGCAAGACCTCTGCCAACGAGATTGCACTGCGCGCGGCGCAGATTCTAATGAACCATGGTGCAGCTGTTCTGATGTGTGAACAGCCACGCACAAGCTGCAGCACGGCCGGAGTGGTTTATCTGCCGCTGGAGGAATGCCTTGAGCAGGCAGATGTGATCCTGACCATTGGCGGCGACGGCACCATTCTGCATGAGGCAAATCTTTCGCTTCGGTACGCAAAGCCGATCTTGGGCATCAATCTGGGACGCTGTGGTTTTCTGGCTACCTGCGAAGTCAGCGAGATGGAAGCCAAGCTCTCCGCTGTTGCACGGGGAGAGTTCAGCGTAGACAACCGGATGCTTCTGTATGTCCGCGTTCTTGGCCACGATGGCTGGGAGGGCCACGCCCTGAATGACGTGGTGGTCACAAAGGGCCGCCTGCAGCAGGCGATCGATTTCAGCATTTACTGCGATGATATTTTAGTAGAGCACTACCGTGGGGACGGTGTGATCGTTGCAACGCCCACCGGCTCCACAGCGTATTCGCTGGCGGCGGGCGGGCCGATCCTGGATTCCCAGACGAAGGGCGTTGTTGTAACGCCTATCTGCCCGCACAGTCTGGCCAGCCCGGCCATGGTGTTTGCGCAGGAGCGCAAGCTGAATATCTGTGTGGGACAGGTGGCCGATGATGAAGTGTTTATCAGCTGCGATGGCAGAGCTGGCTGTCCGCTCAAGGCCGGCGCAACGGCTGAAGTAAGGCTCTCCGATCAGGTGGTAAAGCTGATCACCTTCGGAAAAGCAGATCAGTTCCAGGCCATTGACCAGAAGCTTCGCAGCAGACGATAAAGGGGAGGCGAGTTTACGATGGCGCGCAGCCGTAAGGAAGATGTAAAAAGCAAGGGAGAACGTCAGCAGGTGATTCTCCGGCTTGTGCAGGAACACCCGATCAGCCGGCAGGAAGTTCTGCTGGATCACCTTTCCAAAGAGGGATTCGAGGTAACACAAGCCACCGTTTCCCGCGATATCCGGGAGCTGTGTTTGGTAAAAGCTGCCACGGCAGAGGGGTATCGCTATGTCTCCAGCCGGAACGAAAGCTTCAACCCCAAAACGCAGGGAAGGTTTGAAACGATCTTTCATGAATCCGTGCTGGGGGTAGATTACGCCGGACATGTTGTGCTGGTAAAGTGCTATTCTGGCATGGCCAACGCCGCATGCGAGGTTTTTGACGCATTGCAGTGGAAAAATGTGGTCGGCACGCTTTCGGGCGACGACACGTTCCTGATCGTTGCACGGTCGGAGCGTGATGCAAAAACGATCTGCTCGGAACTGACGAGACACATTGGATAAAAATAACGCGGGAGAAAAGATATGCTGAGCAGCCTGCAAATTGAAAATGTTGCTGTGATCCAGAAGGCTGAAGTACATTTCAAGCCGGGCCTGAATGTTCTTACCGGTGAGACTGGTGCCGGCAAGTCGATCCTGATCGATTCCATCAATGCGATCCTGGGAAACCGCACTTCAAAGGATCTTGTGCGCACAGGGGCCTCTAAGGCGGTGATCCGTGCAGCCTTTGAGGAGGTGCCCGGTACGGTACTGGACAGCCTTGAGAAGGCGGGCTACGAGCGCTCGGATGCACTGATGCTCAGCCGCGAGATCACAGCCGAGGGCAAAAGCACCTGCCGCATCAACGGAATGCCTGCAACGGCTGCGGTTCTGCGGGAGCTGTGCGGAGGACTTATCAATATCAACGGTCAGCACGACTCTGTGGGCCTTCTGAACCCGGCAAGACATCTGGGCATTCTGGATGATTATGCGCAGAACAGCGCGGAGTTTCAGGACTATTATGTCCTGTACCGGGAGCTTGTGCGCATCAAGCGGGAGCTGGATGCCATGATCACCGACGAAGCCGAAAAGCAGCGCAGGATTGATCTGTTGAGCTATCAGGTGCAGGAGATCGAGGATGCCGGACTGACCGCCGGAGAGGAACAGACGCTGGAAAGCCGCCGCAAGATCCTTGCCAATGCATCTGCCATCCGGGATAAGATCGCACAGAGCTATGCATTGCTTTCGGGCGATGACGAGGCCTCCGGCGCAGTCGATCTGCTGGGTGAGGCATCCAATGCAGTGGATGCTGCCGCGCAGCTGGATGATGCACTTGCCGGTGCATCCAGTCAGCTGCTGGATCTGTATTACAATGCAAAGGATGTTGCCGCAGATCTGATCGGTCGGCTGGATTCCTATGATACCAACGATGCGGAGCTGGACGAGATTGAGCAGCGTCTGGATCTGATCTACAAGCTCAAGCGCAAATATGGTGATACGGTAGAAGACGTGATCGCTTTTGGACAGAATGCAAGGGAAGAACTGGAGCGCATCCAGTCCTCACAGGAGCGGCATGACCACCTGCAGGCAGAAAAGCTCCGCCTTTATGCGCTGGCCCGTGAAAAGGCAGAAGCACTGACCCAGACGCGCCTGCGCGCTTTTGAAGAGCTGAACAAGCGTATTTCCGGCACGCTGGATTTTCTGAACATGCCGGGCGTGCGCATGACACTGCGCCATACCCGCGGCCCGCTGGCAAGCCATGGGCAGGACAGCATCGAGTTCTACATTTCCACAAACCCCGGTGAGGCACCCAAACCCCTTGCAAAAATTGCTTCCGGCGGCGAGCTGAGCCGCATCACGCTGGCCATCAAAAATGCAATGGCCGATAAGGATGCCGTGCCTACCGTGATCTATGATGAGATCGACAGCGGTGTTTCTGGCAAAGCCGCCGGGCGTATTGGTGAGGTACTGCGCCAGAGCGCACAGGGCCACCAGATCTTGTGCATCACCCATACAGCCCAGATTGCTGCACTGGCAGACTGCCATCTGCTGATTCAGAAAAATGTAGCCAATGACCGCACCTATACCGAGATCCATCCGCTGGATGAGGAGGGCAGGGTGGAAGCACTGGCCCGGCTGATCTCCGGCGACCACGTTACCGAGCTTTCGCGTGCCAATGCCCGCGAAATGCTGGGTCTTGGCGCAAAATAAGCCAAAAAAGCAGCTGCAGATAAGGGGTTGACAAGCCCGAAGCATTGTGATAAAGTAGTCCTTGTTAATGGCGATGAAGGGAACAAGTACCTTGAAGTGTTCTGCCCAGAGAAACCCCGGTTGGTGTAAGGGGCCGCAGAGCAACAGGGGAAATACCTCCCGGAGCTGCAGGCTGAATGCCGTTCAGGTTAATAGGCTGTGCCGCGTGCGAGCGTTACAAACGCAGGAGTGTCTCTCTACTCTGGGGTGTGCACTCGTGAGGTCGTTTCTGTGAGGAAGCGGCAAACAGAGGTGGTACCGCGAATTTTCTCGCCCTCTGCCAAATTCATTTTTGGCAGGGGGTGTTTTATTTTTCCCTCTGCCCACAAACAGGAGGAAAAAATCATGACTCTGTACGAAGAACTCAAGGCCCGCGGCCTGGTGGCCCAGATCACCGATGAAGAGATCATCGACCTGATCAACAATGGCAAGGCAACCTTTTACATCGGCTTTGACTGCACTGCCGACAGCCTGACCGCAGGCCACTTTATGGCCCTGACCCTGATGAAGCGCCTGCAGATGGCAGGCAACAAGCCTATTGCCCTGATCGGCGGCGGCACTACCATGATCGGTGACCCCTCCGGCCGTACCGACATGCGCAAGATGCTGACCAAAGAGGATATCGCCCACAATGCCGCATGCTTCAAAAAGCAGATGGAAAAGTTCATCGACTTCTCTGAGGGCAAGGCACTGATGCTGAACAATGCAGACTGGCTGCTGAACCTGAACTACGTGGAACTGCTGCGTGATGTGGGTGCCTGCTTCTCCGTGAACAACATGCTGCGCGCCAAGTGCTACGAGCAGCGCATGGAGAAGGGCCTGTCCTTCCTCGAGTTCAACTACATGATCATGCAGAGCTACGACTTCTACTACATGTTCCAGCACTACGGCTGCAACATGCAGTTCGGCGGCGACGACCAGTGGAGCAACATGCTGGGCGGCACCGAGCTGATCCGCCGCAAGCTGGGCAAGGACGCTTATGCTATGACCATCACCCTGCTGACCGACTCTCAGGGCAAGAAGATGGGCAAGACCGCCGGCAATGCTGTCTGGCTGGACCCCAACAAGACCAGTCCATTCGAGTTTTACCAGTACTGGCGCAATGTGGGCGATGCCGATGTGATGAAGTGCATCCGTATGCTCACCTTCCTGCCGCTGGAGCAGATCGACGAGATGAGCACATGGAAGGATCAGCGCCTGAACGAAGCCAAGGAAATTCTGGCTTACGAACTGACCAGCATGGTCCATGGCAAAGAAGAGGCCGAAAAGGCCCAGAATGCTGCCCGCGCACTGTTCAGCGGCAGCGCAATGGATACCGAGCACATGCCTTCTACTCAGCTGACCGAGGCCGACCTGACCGATGGCTCCATCGGCATCCTGACCCTGATGGTCAAGGCTGGTCTGGCAGCATCCAACGGCGAGGCACGCCGTCTGGTCGTGCAGGGCGGTGTTCTGGTGGATGGCGAAAAGGTAGCCGCTCCCACCGTTGGCTTCACTGCTGAGCAGCTGGCAAAGGGTATTGTGATCAAGAAGGGCAAGAAGATCTACCACAAGGTCACTCTGTAAAAATATTGAACATGAAAATGCCGGTGTACTCTGTTTTGGAGTGCACCGGCATTTTTTCACTTGATGGCTCGCTTGCTTGCAGAATTTACAGCTCGTAAGCCTTCTTCAATGCTTCGTAAGCTGCATCCTCATTCTCTGCGTGGACCAGCAGAGAAATATCCAGATCGCTGGTGGTGATAAGCAGTACTTCAATGCCGGCCATTGCCAGAGAATTCAGTGCACGGGCAGCTACGCCGCAGCTGGTGACCATTTCTTCACCAAACAGATTCAGCTTGGAATAACCCACGCTGATCAGCGGGGAAGCCTTGGCATCCTTGTCCAGATTTGCAACGGAAATAGCCTTCATCACCAGCGGAAGATCACTGCTGGAAGCGGTAAAGCTGAAATCGATGGTGGTGCCATGGGGTGCACTCTGGCTGATCATATCTACGACCACACCGTTATCTGCAAAAATCTGCAGGTAACGTGCCAGACTGTTGCCCTTGAACTCTACATCCTGCACACTGATCATCATGAGGCTCGGCTCAATATTGATCTTCGATACTCCGTACATAAGGATCCTCCGTTCTGCCCGAAAGGCGGGCTTCAACAATACAAAATATTCAGGTAAGCTGCAAAAACTCCGGGTCGATATTTTCCCGGGCAATGGACTGAATCATTTCCAGGCTGAAATCTGGATACGCCTGTCGTACTCCGTGGGCCTTTGTAAGGGCTTCGGTATAATCGCGGAACAGGTAGGTACGCACATTGGATTTGCCTGCATCATAGTGGGTCACCGTCGGCAGAAGTCTGGGAGAGAGCACGCTGCAACGGACAGTGCCGTCCGGTTCGGTCGTTTTTTCAAGCTGAACCGATAAAATTGCGCCGACCAGCTGATCGGGCTTTTCCTGCGTGCTGATAAAATTGCCCAGAGAATAGGCCGTGAACACCTGCCTGCCGTCTGCTGCAGTCAGCCATTGAGCGTTCTGCAATACATGTGGGTGCGTACCTACGATCAGGTCAGCACCCCAGTCTGCAAGGTTCTGCGCCAGAGTTCGCTGCGGATCTGCGATGGCATGGCTGTTTTCTACGCCCCAGTGCACACCCACCACCACAAAATCTGCAAGCTGACGTGCCGCTTTTACCTGCTGCTCGATCACATCGGTCTGGCTGGTATAGATCACATTGGCCTGCATGGAGCTGTTCTGCGGGATGCCATTGGTATGCTCTGTGTAGGAAAGATATGCGATCGTTACACCATTGACAGTCTGCAGCGGGATATGACCGTAGTCGCTTTCTCCCTTCCACAAACCGGTGGTCACTACATCCTCCGGCATACTGCCCCAGAAGCGCAGGGTAGCGGCAATGCCGGAAGCGCCTTTATCGTAGGTGTGGTTATTGGACAGGCTGAACACTCGCACACCCGCCCGGTAAAGCGCACGGGCGCAATCGCCCGGAGTGGAAAAGCACGGGTAGGTGGATGGCTCCAGCTCGTCCGTACAGAGTGTTTCCTGATTGATCCAGTTCACGTCCTGCTGCACGTAGAAGGGAGCGATGTGCTCATAGCAGTAATCAAAGCTGTAGCCTTCTGTTCCGGCAGCCCGGCGCTTTGCCTGCTTGTAAATAGGGGAGTGGATCAGATTATCTCCTGTTGCAGAAAAGCGGACAGTCTGAACCAGCGGCTGCGGTTCCGGCTCTGGCGCAGGCTCTGCTTCTTCCAGCTGTGATACAGTGGCAGAACCTGCAGAAGAGCTTTCCGTGCTCACCGGTTCTGCCGTCGGTATGCTTTCCTGCAGAAAGAACTTTGGCAGCAATGGCAGGCAGAACAGAAATACGATCAGCATCGCTCCGGCTGTCCAGAAAGCCTGCCTTCTGGCGCGGCGTTTTGCAGTCGGTCTGCGCCGGTGCTGTTGCTGGGATTGTTTGCTCATCCGCGTCCACATCCTTCCATCATGTTTCTGCCAAAAGCAGAGCAATCAGGCTTTTTAAAGTGCAGCGATCATATCACCCATATTGTACAGGCCCGGCTCCTTTTTTGCAAGGTAAACAGCAGCATTTACCGCGCCGTTTGCAAAAATATTGCGGGAATAAGCGGTGTGCTTGAGAGTAATCACTTCATCCGGACCGCAGAACAGCACTTCGTGATCACCCACGATGCTGCCGCCGCGCACGGAACTGATACCAATTTCCTTCGGGTCGCGCTTCTGGCGGACAGAAGAACGGTCGTAAACATAATGATATTCGCCATTGTTTTGCTCATTGATGGCATCGGCCAGCATCAGAGCGGTACCGCTGGGTGCATCCAGCTTGTTGTGGTGGTGCTGCTCCACGATCTCAACATCGTAGTTCACACCCAGAATAGCCGAAGCGCGCTTGCACAGCTCCGACAGCACATTGATGCCCATGGACATATTAGCGCTCTTGAACACCGGCACCGTGCGGGATAGCTGCACCACCTTGAGCTGCAGCTCTTCCGAAAGGCCGGTGGTGCACACCACGATGGGCAGCTTGTGAGCTTCACAGTAGGGCAGAGCCTTTTCCACAGCGGCCGGAGAGCTGAAATCGATGATCACATCGCCCTTGCCGTCCAGCTTTTCCAGGCTGTCATACACAGGGATGCCGTTCTGTTCGCCGTCCTTCAGGTCGATGCCTGCAATCACGCGGCAGTCCTCGCGCTGTGCGATCATATCACACAGCACATGGCCCATGCGGCCGCCGATGCCCTGAATCACAATATCCGTCATAATTTTTATCCTTTCCTGCCCGTTTTTCATATCGGCATATCGCAAAATGCCCGGACAGAGCGCTCCGCCGGGCATTTTGCAGCCAAAAACTTATTCTGTAATAAGACCCTCTGCACGCAGAGCCTTTTCAATATACTCCTTGTGTGCCTCGCTCGGCTCTACCAGAGGCAGACGGCACTCGCCAGCTTCCCAGCCCAGCACATTCATGGCGTACTTCACCGGGATGGGATTCACTTCACAGAACAGCGCATCAGCCAGCGGCAGCATTTCCAACTGCAGCTGACGCGCCTTGGCGGTATCGCCGTCAAAGAATGCCTTGCAGCAGTTGTGCACCAGCTCCGGCTTGACATTGGACACGACGCTGATCACGCCCTTGCCGCCCAGAGCCAGCAGGGGAACCACCTGATCGTCGTTGCCGGAATAAATGTTCAGCTCGTCGCCGCACAGCTGTGCGATCTTGGCTACCTGAGAGATGTTGCCGGAAGCTTCCTTGATGCCGTTGATCAGAGGATGCTTGCTCAGTTCCAGAGCAGTCTCCGGGGCAATGTTCAGGCTGGTGCGGGAAGGCACGTTGTACATGATCACCGGGATGCCTCCGGCCTCAGCCATGGCGGTAAAGTGAGCAACCAGACCAGCCTGCGTGGTCTTGTTGTAATAGGGAGTCACCATCAGCAGAGCGTCTGCGCCGCATTCGGCAGACTTTGCGGCCAGTGCGCAGCCGTGGTCGGTATCGTTGGAGCCAGCGCCTGCAATGACGGGCACGCGGTGGTTGACAACATCCACCGTATACTTGATGGCGGCAAGCTGCTCCTCATCGGTCATAGTAGAGCACTCGCCGGTGGTGCCGCAGATGATGATGGCATCGGTATGGTGCGCGATCTGATCCTCAATAATGCGGCCCAGCTCGTCAAAGTTGATGCTTCCGTCCTCGTACATCGGGGTGATAATGGCAACACCCGCGCCGGTAAAGACAGGATTCTTCATAGCCTAAAACTCCTTTGTATGCGCTTTTGCGCAAAATATACTTAGTCGAAATAGCCCTTTGCGGCCAGCAGCTCGGCCAGCAGAACACCGCCGCCGGTGGCACCGCGCAGAGTATTGTGGCTCATGCAGGCGAACTTGTAATCAAACAGGGTGTCCTCGCGCAGACGGCCGATGCACACAGCCATGCCGTTCTCGGTGTTGCGGTCCAGCTTGGGCTGCGGACGATCCGGCTCGGTGAAGTAATGCAGGAACTGCTTGGGTGCGCTGGGCAGGTCAAGCTCCTGTGCGGGGCCGCGGAAGTTTGCCCATGCCTCCAAAATCTGCTCCTTGGTGGGCTTCTTCTCAAAGCTTACAAACACGGCAGCGGTGTGGCCGTCGGAGACAGGCACGCGGAAGCACTGTGCAGTGATGGTGGGCTTCTCGGCGTTGACGATGTGGTCGCCCTCAATGTGGCCCCACAGCTTGAGCGGCTCGCGCTCGCTCTTTTCTTCCTCGCCGCCAATGTAGGGGATCACATTGTCCACGATCTCGGGCATACGGTCAAAGGTCTTGCCTGCACCGGAAATGGCCTGATAGGTGCACACCAGAGCCTTGCTGACACCAAAATCCTTCATCAACGGGTGCAGGGCGGGAACATAGCTCTGCAGGCTGCAGTTGGACTTGACGGCAATAAAGCCGCGCTTGGTGCCCAGACGCTTGCGCTGTGCGGGGATGATCTCGATGTGGTCGGCGTTGATCTCGGGCACCACCATGGGCACATCCGGGGTAAAGCGGTTTGCACTGTTGTTGGACACCACCGGGCACTCAGCCTTTGCATAGGCCTCTTCCAGAGCCTTGATCTCATCCTTGGGCATGTTGACTGCACAGAAGATAAAATCCACCTGAGAAGCAACCTCTTCCACCTTGGATGCATCCAAAACTACCATCTTCTTGACACTTTCCGGCATGGGGGAGGTCATGGCCCAGCGGGGACCGACAGCTTCCTCATAGGTCTTGCCGGCGCTGCGGCCGGATGCAGCCAGAACGGTCAGCTTGAACCAGGGGTGATTTTCCAGCAGCGTCACAAAACGCTGACCGACCATACCAGTCGCACCTACGATACCCACTTTATACTGTTTTTCCATTTCCAGCACCTTTCCTTTCGTGAAAGCGAACTCAATAAATATTTCTATTACATAGATTCACGGCTTGCAAACCGGACAGCGATGCAATATAATAGATACTGTTTATACAGATTTTATGATATCATTGATACGGTGTCCGTGTCAATCATCGGAAAGGCAAATTGAACGCTATGTTAAAAAAAGATTTTTGGTATGATTTACCCAAAGAGCTCATTGCACAGGAGCCGGCTGACCCCAGAGACTCTGCACGGCTGATGGTGCTGAGCCAGAAAGACGACAGCATCCAGCACAAGATCTTCCACGATCTGCCGGAATTTTTAGAGCCGGGCGACCTGCTGGTGGTAAACAATTCCAAGGTCCTGCCTGCCCGCATCGTGGGCGTCAAGCAGCCCACCGGTGCTGTGTGTGAGCTGCTTTTGCTACGTCAGGTCAAGGGCGACCAGTGGGAGTGCCTTGCAAAGCCCGGCAAGCGGATGCAGCCCGGCACGAAGGTGAGCTTTGGTGACGGCAGTCTGACCGCCGTGGTGGACGAGACCATGGAGGACGGCAACAAGTACGTTACATTCTATTACGATACCGAGACCCTTTATGAAAAGCTGGACGAATTTGGCAAAATGCCTTTGCCGCCCTATATCACCAAGCAGTTGGAGGATCAGAGCCAGTACCAGACCGTCTATGCCAAGGAGCTTGGCAGTGCTGCAGCCCCTACGGCCGGTCTTCATTTCACGCCGGAGCTGATGGATACCATCCGCGCCAAGGGCGTGAACATTGCTGAAGTGACCCTGCATGTGGGTCTGGGTACCTTCCGCCCTGTACAGGAGGACGAGATCTCGGATCACAAAATGCACAGCGAATGGTACTGCATCGATGAAAAAACCGCGCAGATGATCCGCGATACCAAGGCTGCCGGTCACCGTGTGATCGCAGTGGGCACTACCAGCTGCCGCACGCTGGAAGCCGTTGCCGCAAAGTACGGCGAGATCCGCGCCTGCAGCGGCAACACTTCTATCTTCCTGTATCCAGGCGTGAAGTTCAACTGCATCGACGGCCTGATCACCAACTTCCACCTGCCGGAAAGCACCCTTATCATGCTGGTGTCGGCCCTGTATGGCTACGAAAAGACCATGGCAGCCTATAAGGTGGCTGTGGAGGAACGTTATAGATTCTTCTCTTTTGGCGATGCAATGCTGATTCTTTGATTATTTTTCCCGCTATTCTGTTGTTGATGAGCCTGATCCCGGGCTTTTTCATGAAGATCGCACGGCTGTTTTCCGTGCACAGAAAGGAACAAAAACTATGCCTTCTTTGACGACCTATAAGCTGCTCAAGCAGGAACACGACGCCCGGCGGGGCGAGTTCAAGACCGTGCACGGCACGGTGCAGACGCCCGCTTTTCAGAACGTGGCTACCGCCGGTGCCATCAAGGGCGGGTTGTCTGCTCAGGACCTGAAAGACATTGGCGCACAGGTCATGCTGTGCAACACCTACCACCTGCATCTGCGCCCCGGCGACAAGCTGGTAGCCGATATGGGCGGTCTGCACAAATTTACCCGCTGGAACGGCCCCATTCTGACCGACAGCGGTGGATTTCAGGTATTCAGTCTGGCAAAGCTGCGCAAGATCACCGAAGAGGGCGTGACCTTTGCCTCCCATCTGGACGGCCACCGCATCTTTATGGGACCGGAAGAGAGCATGCAGATCCAGGCAAACCTTGGTTCTACCATCGCCATGGCCTTTGACGAGTGCGTAGAGAACCCCGCACAGCACGATTATTCCAAGGCCAGCTGCGAACGAACGACCCGTTGGCTGAAACGCTGTAAGATTGAAATGGCCCGCCTGAAGCACGAGGGCATTTCCGTGAATCCCGATCAGCTGCTGTTTGGCATCAATCAGGGCTGCACCTTTGCGGATCTGCGTGTGGAGCACATGAAGCAGATCGCAGACCTTGATCTGGACGGTTACGCCATCGGCGGTCTGGCTGTGGGCGAGCCCACCGAGGTGATGTATGAAATGATCAGTCAGGTGGAGCCCCACATGCCCAAGGATAAGATCCGCTACCTGATGGGCGTTGGCACCCCCGGCAATATCATTGAGGCAGTTTCCCGCGGCGTGGATCTGTTTGACTGCGTGATGCCCAGCCGTAATGCACGCCACGGCCACTTGAACACCTGGGGCGGTATCATCAACATCAAGAATGCAAAGTATGAGCGCGATGAACGCCCTATTGATCCTGCCTGTGGCTGTCCGGTCTGCCGCAGCTATTCCCGTGCCTATATCCGCCACCTGTTCAAAGCGGAGGAGATTTTGGGAATGCGCCTTGCCGTCATGCACAACCTGTGGTTCTATAACCATCTGATGGAGCGCATCCGGGATGAGCTGGATGCAGGCACCTTCACGGCTTTCCACGATAAATATGTAAAGCTTCTGGATACCCGAATTTGAGAATAAGCCTTGCAACAGGTCGTTTAAAAAGGTATAATAAGCTTATCTGAATTTTGAGAGGAGATTTTGCCCCATGCAATTTCTGACTACCACTTCCGAAGGCTACATCAGCCTGTTCTTCACACTGGCTCTGATGCTGGTTCTGCTGTACTTCATGATCTATCGTCCCCAGAAGAAGCAGGAGAAGAAGGATGCCGCAATGCGCAGCAGCCTGGAGATCGGCGATCAGGTCACCACCATTGGCGGTGTCATTGGCCGTGTTGTTGCAATCAAGGACGATACCTTTGTTCTGGAGACCGGTGCTGACCGTGTGAAGATTCGCTTCACCAAGACTGCAATTTCCGCTGTTGAAAAGCTGAACATGGACAAGGCTGACAAGAAGTAAGCTTTTTCTTCAAACAATTAAGAGCATATCAAACGCGTCTTCCTGCATAGATTACTGGCAGGGAGGCGCGTTTTTATGTCTGAGAAAAATCTTTTCCCGGCGGAACTCCGGGTTCTTCTGCTGGCTGGGGCAGTCGGCGTTATGGTCACAGCGGGCGGGCTGGCCGCAATGGCAGCGCTGATGACAGCACAGGGTTATTCTGGTGCCGCCGCACCGCCGCTGGCAACAGCAGCCGTTGGTGCAGGGAGCCTTTGCAGCGGTTGGATCGCTGCATTTTGCAAAAAGGAACGCGGCCTGCTGTGTGGGCTTGTACAGGGCCTGTTTTATGCAGCATTGCTCGTGGTGCTCAGCGTTCCTTCCGGTACGCTTACGGAAGAGCCGCCGCTGCTGCGGTTTGCTGTGCTGATCCTTTGCGGCAGTATTGGCGGATTGCTGGGCATGGTGACCCGGGAGAAAAAGCGCCGCAGCTGAACAAATAAAACAAGGAGGTTCGATCATGTGGGTCTATCAGCAAACAGGAACGCCAGCGCATTTGCCAGAAGCCGCGCAGCAGCTTCCCACAGGTGAAGCTGCGCTTCTGCCGCAGCCGCAGAAAACACTGCCGCCAGAACGATCCGCACCGGAAGTGCCTTCACCGCTGCAGAGACATAATACGGAAACCCGGCAGAAAACCTGCTGGCTGCTCGTCTGTGCCTTTCTGATCGGCTCTGGCTCAGCTGGCGTGCTTCTGGCTTTCTGCGAAAAGCAGCAGCCGGACTGGCTGCAATATTACCTGCAAAGCTGGCGCGGCCTGTTTGCTGCTGCAGATGCACATACTGCGGCCAGCCTTTTCGGAATGGAATATCTTACGCTGGCTGCGGCCGCGACCCTTCTGTTCCTGATGGGCTTTTCCGCACTTGGGCCGGTTTTGATCTTTTTGTTTACGATGTTCTATGGGCTGGGAACCGGGACGCTGTTTGTGCAACTGCTTTCCGACACGGCACTGAAAAGAGAAACGTGGCTTCTGCTGCTTGCATTTCTGCCTGCGGCAGCTGCTTCTGCAGGGCTGTGCACGCTCGGCACAGATTCTCTGCGGGTGAGCAGCCAGATCCGCGTCTGTTCCTTTTTTGCAGCAGGGCCTGACCGGGAGATCGTCCGGCCACATGGATTCATCCGGCAGTATCTGCTGACGCTGACGTTATTTGTGCCGCTGTGCGGCATTTCTGCAGCGCTTGCAAGCATTGGAAGCAGGCTTTGAGCAAGGGCTTTTCTTGCGGGTTTGCTTGTTATATGCTACAATAGAGAATAATAAAACCAAGACAATGTAACAGGAGCTTTTTTGATGAAGGAACCAAAACTGAAAACTGTATATGTGTGTTCCAACTGCGGCGAGACAAGCCCCCGCTGGATGGGCCGCTGCCCAAGCTGCGGCAGCTGGAACACGATGAACGAGGACGTTGTAGCGGAAGCCCCCAAAGCAGGTACGGCCGCAGCCAAACAGGCGGCAGCCGCCCGCCCGGAAGGGGTGACCACCCTGACCGCAAAACGCCTTTCTGAGATCAGCATGACCGAAGAAAAAAGCCGTATTCTGACCGGCATTTCGGAGCTGGACCGTGTACTTGGCGGCGGCATTGTGCTGGGCGGCGTTGTGCTTTTGAGCGGTGAGCCGGGTGTGGGCAAATCTACTATGCTTCTGCAGCTGTGCGGTGCCATTTCCAACCAGCACAGCGTTTTGTATATCACTGGCGAGGAATCGGTGCGGCAGGTCAAGCTGCGCGCTGCCCGGCTGAAAGTGCCGCAGGATAACATCTTTCTGGCAGCGGAGAATGATGTGGACGAGATCTGCGGCCTGATCGAAAAAGAAAAGCCGGATCTCGTGGTCATCGACTCCATCCAGACGATGCGCTGCATGGATATCTCGTCCTCCGCCGGTACGGTAAGTCAGGTCAAGGAAAGTGCGGCCCGCCTGCTGGCCGTGGCCAAAAAGCAGGAGATTCCCATGTTCATTGTGGGCCATGTGAACAAGGACGGTGCCATTGCAGGCCCCAAAGTCATGGAGCATATCGTGGATACGGTGCTTTACTTTGAGGGCGATAAAATGCTGCCGTACCGCATCCTGCGTGCGGCCAAGAACCGTTATGGCTCCACCAATGAGCTGGGCATGTTTGATATGACGGGGCAGGGCCTTGCTGAGATCGAAAACCCTTCACAGATGCTGCTGGAAGGCCGTCCTCTTGGCGTTTCCGGCAACTGTGTGGCCTGTACCATGGAGGGCAGCCGTCCTATTTTGAGCGAAATTCAGGCCCTTGCAACCAAAACCAATTTTCCAGCACCGCGCCGTGCCTGCAGCGGCTACGACTACAACCGCATGAATCTGCTGATCGCTGTGCTGGAAAAGCGTGCAGGGTATTTCTTTGGAAACCTGGATGTATATATTAACATCGTGGGCGGCATTGCGCTGCGTGATACTGCCTGTGATCTTTCTGTCTGCTTGAGTATGGTCTCCTCGCTGCTGGACAGGCCCGTCAGCGATAAGCTGATCGCCATTGGCGAGGTCGGCCTTGGCGGTGAAGTACGCAGCGTACCCAATCTGGAACAGCGCCTGCATGAGGCAGAGCGTATCGGCTTTGAACGTGCGGTGATCCCGAAGCACAGCCTGAATCATCTGAGCCCGGCAGATTATCCTGGAATGCAGCTGATCGGCGCGGCTTATATCACCGATGCGATCAATGCCCTGAAATCTGACCGCTTATAAGAGGAAAAACAATGTCGATCTATCTGGACGAGAAAAATCCCGGCAAGCACAAGCCCTTCGATGATGCTGCGCCGGACATTGTAGAATACGTCCGCTATCTGGAAGTGATCGCGGGCAAAAGCGCAAACACGGCGTTCAGCTACTACTGTGATCTGCGCGGATTCAGCCGTTTTATGAAGCGCCGCCGTGGGCTTGTGCCCGAAGACAGCGAGATGAAGGATATCGACCCCAAAGGGCTGGACACCGCATTCTGGGCCTCCGTAACAAAGGAGGATATCTACGAATATTTGTACTTTTTAAACCGCGAGTGCGGCAACAAAAAGTCCTCAACGGCCCGGCGGCTGGCAAGCCTGCACGGCTTTTATGATTACCTGGTCAATCAGGTCAACCGGCTGGGTGCAGATCCGACTGCGGCCATCCACCCACCCAAACAGGATAAGGTACTGCCCAAATATCTGACGGCGGAGCAGTCCATGGAGTTATTGGAAAGCACGCAGACCCAAAGCGATTTTCCGGAGCGGGATTATTGCATGGTGACGCTGTTTTTGAACTGTGGAATGCGTCTGGCAGAGCTTGTCGGCATGAATCTGGACGACATTGATTTGGAAAACCGCCAGATACGCCTGTTTGGCAAGGGCCACAAGGAGCGCATGGTTTATCTGAATGATGCCTGCATGGAAGCATTGCGGCTGTATCTGGGCAAACGCAATACGATGGAGGGACTTCTGCCACAGGAAAAGGCGGTCTTTATTACCCGACGGCGCAAAGAGCGTATCTCGAACCGCAGGGTAGAACAGCTAGTGACCGGTGCAATGAAAGCAGCCGGATTAAAAGGCTTTTCCACACATAAGCTGCGCCACACTGCCGCAACTCTGATGTATCAGACCGGCAATGTGGACATCCTTACACTCAAGCAGCTTTTGGGCCACAGCAACGTGTCTACCACACAAATTTATACGCACCTACAGGAATTTCAGGTGCGCGCGGCTATTGAAGAAAACCCGCTGGGCAAGGTCAAAAAGCCCAAAGCATCTTCTCACATCTTGGATACAACAGAAAAGGAAACAGGGGAGACAGCAGAGGATTCAGCTTTGGATGAGGAACTTTCGTCTGTGCCCATGAAAGCCTTTGAGGGTGCGGCTCAGGATGGCATCGGGCTGGATGCTTCCGTGCTTGCAATGAAGCCTGATGCGAACGCTGGAAACGGAAATTCCTGAACCACATAAGAATACCCATAAAATGGAACGATACCGTCTGTGACGCGTCCAAGGTGCGGACATGTCATCGGCGGTATTTTTATAGATATATTTATATAAATAATGGAATGATAAGCTGTGATCTGGCCAGCGATTTGAAATCGTACGAGCAAATGGTCGTTCACAGAAAAATAAAAAGATCAGAATGACCACAGAACTTATAGCAACATAAAAAGAGAATCTGGAAAAATAAAATGCAAGCGCGCATGGCAGCGGCAGACTGTGCAGCTTTTGTAATTTGTAAGTCCATAAAAAGATTGTAGCACCAAAATACTAATGAGACACAAAAATATAAAAAACGCAAAAGTTGAATCATACGGTATTACAGATGACTGCAGATCCGCAGGTCGCAGAAAAAGGCCAGATTCAGGAAAATAGAGATTTTTCGCTTCCCTATATTTCGCATAACGTGCATTATACGAAAATTATGCAATCAAAAAAAATAAGACCGCCCTTCTCTTCTGGTTATGAGTTCAGCGGTCTTAAAATACTGATGGCTGTATGGTGTTGGGTTCAGAATGTTATCGCTTCTTCTCCCTTGGTGATGCTATGCTGATACTTTTTAATTTAAAGTGAACCCGGCAAGCTGCTCGGCCTGCGGCTGTGTGCCAAAGTATGCACAGATTGCTTCGTAATAAACGCGGGCTGTTTTTTTACAACCTTCTTCGCTGCCGAACTGTGCAACATCTGCTTCATTCGTTACAAAGCATTGCTCTGCCAGCACTGCCGGACAATTTACATCTTCCAGCAACGTAAAGCTTCGCTCTGCACGCACCTCGGTGTGGGTACTTTCCACCAGTTGCTTCTGATCGTTTTCCAGATAATAAATGTATCGGACTCCCCCGCGCCCACGCAGAGATGCTCCTGCAGCCTGCATTCCTTTGGCAAGCAGCTGCGCAAAGTAAAAGCTTTCCTGATGCCAAGTCCGGCCCGGCACTGCCGGATAGCACTCAAAGCCGGATGCAGTGGAGCCATTTGCAGCTGAGTTGCCGTGGATGGAAAGCAGCAGCTGCGGTGCCTGTTCGTCCGCTCTGGCAGCACGCTGGGCGGGTGTAGTGGTTTCATCAAAGCTGTCACGGGTCTGCAGCGGAATAAAATTAGAGTCCTGCTGCAGCAGCCGGATCAGTTCCGAGGCGGTTGCTGCGGTCATATCTTTTTCTTCGATCACTCCCCTTGCACCCGGGTCTGCTCCACCGTGCCCGGCATCGATCACCACGCGGTAAGGCGGATCACCGACCTGCGGACGGAATTCTTCACCGGCGACGCTTTCCGCTGGCTGAGCTGTCTGCAGAGTCAGCGCTGCATGCCAGAGTGAGCTGCCAAACCAGATGCCCACTGCGCAAAAAAGCAGAATGACCGTATTTTTGAGCACATGAGAAGTCTGTTTTCGTCTTTTTGAGTGCGCGGCTCTGGAATATCGTTTTGCCATTTTGGCTTACATCCTTATATTAGCATTCTTTATAGAATACGATCCTGCTCTGCAAATTCCTTCAATGTGAGAAAAAGCTACCCGAAAAATCCTTCGGATAGCTTTTTCTTTATTTCAGCTCTACCACGGTCACGCCGCTTTCACCCTCGCCATAACGGCCCAGACGGAAGCTTTTGACCATGCGGTTGCCGCGCAGATGCTTGTGGATAGCTGTACGCAGCGCACCGGTTCCATTGCCGTGGATCAGATAAACCACTGTCTGTCCGTTCAGGATGGCACGGTCGATAAAGGAATCCACCTCCGGCAGCGCTTCGTCCACCGTCAGGCCCAGCAGATTGCATTCCATCTTGGCGGAACGCTGTACCCTCTCTACCCTGCCGTTCGGGCGGTTGGCATCGCCGGTCAGGCGGGAATAACGCTGCTGTGCTTTAGTCTGCGGTTTCTTTTCCTTGACCAGCTTTTCCGGCTGTTTCAAGCCCTTGAGCGGAACTTTGGTCTTGATGATGCCTGCACGCACCAGAACATCGCCGTTTTTATCCGGCAGGGCCAATACGGTGGCCAGCTGGTTCAGCTCTGCAATGCAGACCTCCTGCCCTACCTTGACCTCTTTCAGCGGCACAAATTCCTTGACGGGGTTATGCACCGCCTCAGAGCCGATAAACAGCTTTTCCGATTCTTTTTTGGCGATCTCGCGGGCGCGCTGAGCTTTCTGCTGGGTGCTCATGCGCTCGTCCTTCTGCAGCTGACGCAGTTCGTCGGTCAGGGCGTAAGCCTGACTTTCCACCTGCTGCGCCAACGCACGAGCCTTGGCACGGGCAGCTTCCAGTTCATTTTCGCCCTGACGGATCAGCTCATCACGCTTTTTCTGCGCGGCTTCCAGCTGGTGGGAAGCTTCATTTTTCAGCTCTTCCACCTCGTTCTGGCTTTCCTTCAGCTGCAGCTTCAAATCATCCAGCTGTCCCAGAACGGCATCCAGACGCTTATCCTCTGCGGAAAGATGCTGCTGTGCCGCTTCGATCACGCGCTCCGGAATGCCCAACTTTTCGCTGATGAGGAACGCATTGGATTTGCCCGGCACGCCGACGCTCAGCTTATAGGTCGGGCGCAGCGTTTCCAGATCAAACTCACAGCTGGCATTGACAACGCCCTTGGTTTCCAGAGCAAATACCTTCAGCTCAGCGTAGTGAGTGGTGGCCATCAGCAGCACGCCGCGGCGGCGCAGCTCTTCAATGATGGCCACAGCCAGCGCAGCACCTTCGGCGGGGTCGGTACCGGCACCAAGCTCGTCCAGCAGCACCAGTGTGTGCGGCATGGCAAGCTCCAGAATGCCGGTGATCTTTTTCATATGACCGGAGAAGGTGGAAAGGCTCTGCTCAATGCTCTGTTCATCGCCGATATCCACCAGAAATTCGTCAAATACGCAGATCTCGCTGCGCTCGTCAGCCGGGATCAGGAAGCCGCACTGCGCCATGGCGCACAGCAGGCCCGCTGTTTTCAAGGTGACGGTTTTGCCACCGGTGTTCGGTCCGGTGATGATCAGCGAATCGTAATCCCTGCCCAGAGCAATATCCACAGGCACGCACTTTTTAGGATCGATCAGCGGGTGGCGCGCACGGATCAGCGAGAAGGAATCGTCGGTGCGGACAGCAGGCTTGAATGCCTTGAGATCCAAAGCCAGCCGTGCCTTTGCCAGCAGAACATCGATCTCCAGCATAGCCTTGTAGCTGTACTGGAACTGCGGCTCAATGGCGGCCACCTGTGCGGTAAAGGCCACCAGAATGCGCTCGATCTCCTGCGCTTCCTGCGCACGGTACTGCAAAATGCGGGCATTGGCTTCCACAACGGCCTGCGGCTCCACAAAGACGGTGGCTCCGGTAGACGAAACATCATGAATAATGCCGCTCACCTCACCGCGGTATTCGCTCTTGACCGGCACAACATACCGGCCATTGCGCATGGAAACCACGCTTTCCTGTAGATACTTGGAGGTATCCATATTGCGGACCATGCTCTCCAGACGGTCACGGATGCTGTTCTCCGTTGCGCGGATCTTTTTGCGCAGATCGTTCAGGGTATAAGAGGCCGTGTCTGCCATGGCATCCGGTGCCAGAATGGCGCTGGAGATCTGCTGTTCCAGGCCCGGCTGCGGTGCCAGCGCATAGAACAGATCGTCTGTAGGCAGAGCGTCGTGCTCCGAAGCACCATACCAGCTTGAAAGATTCTGAAAATTGCGCAGTGCACCAGCCACCATCAACAGCTCGCCCATTGAAAGTACGCCGCCTTTTACGGCGCGGGCCGCCAGCTGACTGACATTCTCCACGCCGCCAAAGCGCGGGGAGCCGTTTTTGATCAGCAGGGTGTTGATGGCATCGGTCTGTTCCAGCGCATAGCGCACCTCGTCCGGGTCGCACTGCGGCTGAGTGGCAAGCAGCATTTCGCGCGCTTCCTTGCACACGCAGCCCTCTGCGGCACGGGCGATGATCTTATCCAGTTCCAGAGTTTTTAAGTAACTTGTTTCCATAGGTTCCCTTTATGCTCAGGGCAGCAGGGTCTTTAAAAAGTCATAGCTTTTCAAAGGCTTGTCCATGTGGGTCAGTGCATAGCGCTCTGCCACTGCGGAAAGCTTTTCCAGACTGCCCACAGAAATTTTGAATGCAAATATTTTTTTGTCGTCCACAAGGCAGATGTGCCGCAGCGCATACAGTGCGCCCTGATCAAGGTTGCAGGTCTTTCCTGCTTTTGCGGCGCAGTCTGCACAGAGCAGATGGCCTTCCTGCACATCCAGATAGAACGCAGCACCATCATAGGCGCTGCAATCGCGGCAGCACACGATCTGCGGCATAAAGCCGCACTCGCTCATGGTGCGCAGTTCAAACACGGCCTTGATCACCCGCAGATCCGTTTTGCTCTCGCTGATCATATAGAAACAGTTGAGTAGCAGCCGAAGCTCCCGCTGTGCCTCCTGCCCGGTGGGCGAAAGGGTCATTGCCATTTCAGCCATATACATGGCAAGACTCATGCCCTCAATGCTGGACGAGATGCCGTGAAAGACATTTTTTACTTCCGCTTCCCGCACAGTGTACATGTTGCGGCCCGGCACCAGTGTGAACTCGGAGTAGCAGAACAGCCCGCACGCGCTGAACAGCTTGCTCTTCAGCCGCAGGCTGCTCTGCGCTGCTGCCGAGATCACGCCCAGTTCCGGTGTCAGGATCGTCAGAATGCGGTCCGATTCCTTATAGCGGGTCTCCTTCAGCACCAGACCCGTGGTTACAAAGGCTTCCATTTTCTTGGTCCTCTGCCGGGGTTTCTTCCGGCCGCTGTTGTTTATAATCGAGATAACGAAGAATGTTTCCCGTGCAGGCAAACGCCTGCCAGCTTGCTTGTGCATCCATTTGCAGCACCTCTTCCCTGTTACGGATAGTGTCAGGTTTATTTTAACCGTTCATCCAAGGGAATTCTGTCCTGCTTTGGCAAGTGTCAGCGGTTATTGGTGTTCTGCTTGAAGCCAAAGTTGTTCAGCAGGAACTCGTTATCGCGCCAATCGGATTTTACCTTTACCCAGCACTGCAGATTGACGCGGCAGCCCAAAAACTCTTCGCAGTCTGCACGGGCAGCACTGGCAATTTTTTTCAGCATTGCACCGCCTTTTCCAATGACCATGCCCTTGTGGCTTTCGCGCTCGCAGTAGATATTTACATCAATATCGATCAGGTCGGTGCCCGGGCGCTCTTTGAAGCGCTCCACCACAACAGCAATGCCATGGGGGATCTCGTCGCGCATGAACAGCAGGGCCTTTTCACGGATGACCTCCGCCACAAGCTCCTTTTCCGGCATATCCGTGTAGGCATCATCATCAAAATAATGCGGGCCTTCCACAGCATAGCGGCTCAAAGCATCGAACAGCACTTCGCAGCCGTCGTTATCACGGACGCTGATGGTGTAGATATCGTCGAATACACCCAATGCCTTCAGCTCTTCTTTGCGGGCTTCCAGATCAGCAGGCTCCTTGACAAGGTCGGTCTTGTTGATGACTGCAATTGCCGGGCCGCCGCTGCTGCGCAGCATATCCACCAGCACCATTTCCGATTCATTCAGTGCGCCGTAAGGCTCAAACAGCATCATGGAAACATCCACATCTGCAATGGAATCGCTGGCAGTCTTATCCATCCGTTTACCCAGTTTGTTGCGTGCCTTGTGCACACCGGGTGTATCCAGCAGCACATACTGCAGCGGCCCGCGGGTGATCACGCCGGTAATGCGGGTACGGGTGGTCTGCGGCTTGGAAGTGACGATGGCTACCTTTTCGCCAACCAGAAGGTTGGTCAGACTGGATTTGCCAACATTGGGACGGCCAATGACAGCCACAAAAACGGAAGAAGTATCATAATGCCCCTGAATGGGTGTAGCGTTACTCAAAATCTAGCTCCTGTCTGTATTGTGCGGCAACCGCACGGTGAATCAATTACTCGGTATAGCTTACGGTGCGCGGCAGGCCCAGCTGCAGCAGAACAGCTTCCTCTTTCTCACGCATCCGCATGGCTTCCAGACCGCCATTTTCGTGGTCGTAGCCCAGCAGGTGCAGCATGGAGTGCACCGTCAGGAACGCCACCTCACGCTGCAGCGGATGGCCGTAGAGGTTTGCCTGCTCCTGTGCACGCTCCATACTGATGACGATGTCACCCAGCATTTTGCAGCCGTTGTTCTCGTCAACATCATATTTGCCGTCTACACCCAGAGGGAAGCTCAGCACGTCGGTGGGCATGGGCTTGTTGCGGTACTGGTTGTTCAGCTCAGCAATGGCGGCGTTATCCACAAAGGTCACGCTGATCTCTGCAGGAGCTTCAAAATGCTCATACTCCAGCACGGCATTACAGGCACGGCGGATGAGAATGCGCAGACCGGAAGGAACCTTGACGGCCTTCTGTGAATTGGTGATCAAAACTTTATTGGACATAAATCAGTCCACTCCTTTCTGTTTTTGATGGCTTTATATGAATTCTGGTGATTTTATTTTTCAGGGTGTGCAGCCTTTTCGTAAGCCTTGATAATTTCCTGCACAAGACGGTGGCGCACAACATCTTTCTCAGTAAAATAGCACTGTGCAATCCCATTTACATTTTTAAGCACGTGCAGTGCATCCACAAGACCGCTGCGGGCGCGTTCCGGCAGATCGATCTGGGTCACATCACCAGTAACCACCACCTTGGAGCCGACACCCATACGTGTGAGGAACATTTTCATCTGCTCCGGTGTGGTGTTCTGTGCCTCGTCCAGAATGATAAAGGAATCATCCAGCGTGCGTCCGCGCATATAGGCAAGCGGTGCAACCTCAATGATCTGCTTTTCCACAAGGCGCTCGTAAGTTTCGGCACCCAGCATATCAAACAGGCCGTCATACAGCGGGCGCAGATAAGGGTCTACCTTCTGCTGCAGATCACCGGGCAGAAAGCCCAGCTTTTCACCTGCTTCCACTGCCGGGCGGGTGAGCACGATGCGGGAAACATCCTTGGCTTTAAAAGCCTTTACCGCCATGGCAACGGCCAGATAGGTCTTGCCGGTACCCGCCGGGCCAACGCCAAAGGTGATGGCATTGGTGCGGATGGCATTGAGATATTCCTTCTGGCCCAGTGTTTTGGGCCGGATTGGCCGCCCCTTGACCGTTACGGTAACAAAATCTTCGGTCAGTTCCTTGACCCGCTTTTCTGCTCCGTCGTGCGCCAGACTGATGCAGTAGCGCACGGTCTGGTCTTCCAGCGGTGTATGATTCTCGATCAGAAGCAGCATTCCCTCCACAGCGCGGCTGGCCGCGGCAACATTGGCCGGTTCGCCTGAAAGCCGCAGCTGCGTGCCCCGGCAGACCGCCGTAACAGAAAATTCGTTCTCCAGCAGACGGATGTTCCGGTCGCAGTTGCCAAAAACAGCTGCGGCGACCTCTACACTATCCAGTTCAATATTCTTTTCTGCCATGTGCTCCTCCTGAAAGGATATATTTTAATGCTTCTATTGTACCACCAAAATCTCGAGAAGAAAACTGTGAAAAGTACACAAAATATTTTCATCCGTTCCATCGGTTTTTTCATACGCCAAGGCAGCTGCCCATGCAAAGCGTCAGCGGCAAAAAAGAAAATGCAGAAACAGGAATGCATCCTGTACGAATGATCTTGTCAAGACCTTTTGTGCCACAACCACAGAGAAAAACAAAACATATCTTTGGCCAAAAAGGCAATAGCAAACTTTTCCCCTGCGTGCTACAATAGCAAGCGTTGTGCGGCTTGCACCCGGCCGGCCGCTCCGGAATGCTGAAATCAAAGGAGAAGGAACCATGGAACAACTTTTTCTGATGCCCGGTGAAGAACGCTGCGAACGCTTCAAGGATGGCAACGGTATTCCGAGAGTTCACTACTCCTATCGCTCGATGCACGGTGCATTCTTCGACTGCGAGAGCCGCAGTTTGGAGGAAGCACAGCGCCTGTGTGAGGACTGGCTGGTAGGTCAGGACCGCTGCTACCGCAACTGAAATAGAAACCTCCGCTTCCCTGTCGGTACTGCCGCCGGGAAGCGGAGGTTTTTGCTTTATACAGTTTTATTTCCACAGTTGAGCGCAGACAAGTTCCAGCACACTGCCCGCGATGCAGCGGGCCTTATCCGAAATGAGAAAACAGTTGGAAAGTTCCTCTTTGCGGGGGTCTATATCGGCCACCTTAAAACCGGGCGTTACCGGATAACTGCTGCGCAGAAGTCCGCGCAGAATGCCCGTGATCTGTGTGGTCACAGAGATCATGGCACCATCTGCCGTGCGGATTTGCGCAATGGTCTCACCCGCTTCCACAATATCTCCAATTTTGCGGAGATCCATAAATATACCGGCCGTGTCGGCATGGATCACGCGCTCTTTTCCGTAGCCTCCAACGATTCCGGGAATGCCGGTATCAGGGATGGCACTGCCTTCCCGAATGATGCGTCCCAGCCGGTGGCCGCGATTGGTTTCCACCACCACATCCACATCCTGCCCGGCCGTGAAACCGGGGCCGAGTGCAATGGTCAGGGGTGCCATATCCCGCGTTGTGCCAAGATTCTTTTTGGCAAGGATCGCATCCACAAGGACATCCGGCTTTGCGGGCGCAATGCTTTTTCCTTGCGGGTCTACCAGAACAGGAACGGCATTCTGTTTCCAGACTTCTTCTGCCTGCGCCAGAGTTTCGATCCGTACCGCACACAGACCTTCAACGGCGGTCTCACCTTCATAAACGGCTTCGCACAGAGAAACCTGCCGCCGGATCGCCGCCGGATGCTCCGCTTCCAGCACCAGCACACGCAGGCCTGCGCTCCACAGCCGGTGAATGGTGCCGGTAGCAAGGTCGCCGCCGCCGCGCACAAGGATCAGTGCATCCTTCTTCATTTGATCTCCTCTCCGGGCTGGAGTCGAGTCAATACGATCTCCATAGACCCACCGCAGGCAGCAATTGCTGCATCATCATTTTTGCCGTCTGCCGAAAAATGCAGCCGTTGATACGCCGGAGCCGCTCCCGTCAGCATTTCCTGTGCAGCCAGAATGGTGCGGTGCTCCATAATACCGCCGCCCACGCTGCCCACAATAGAGCCGTCTGTGCGAACCAGCATTTTTGCGCCGATTTCCCGCGGCGTAGAGCCGTGCCGCGCCGCAATCACGGCAAGCACCGCCTGCTGCCCGGCGGCATCTGTCTGAGCCATGGCTTCCAGAAGGGCAGATGAAAAGCCCTCCGTCTGCGGACGCGCATTCTTGATCGATACGATCTGTGCCAGAATGGAAAGTGCGATCTCCTCTGCCGTCTGTGAGCCGATGGAAAGCCCGATGGGGGCGTACAACGCCTCCACTCTTTCGGCATCGATACCGGCTTCCAGAAGTTGACGGCGCACCAGTGCGGCACGCCCGCGGCTGCCCATCATGCCAACATAGGCTGCAGGCTTTTTTAATATCACCTTCAGGCAGTCCACATCAAATGCATGTGCCCGGGTGACGACCACAAAATAAGTCTCTGCGCCGTCAGGTACCTGCGCAAGCGCTTTATCAAACGGCAGGCAGAGCACTCTATCGGCTCCGGCCAGCCGCAGCTGCTGTGCATATTCCTCGCGGTCATCCATTGCAAGGACCGTCAGGCCCAGCAGCTTTGCAAGCTGCACAACGGCTGCAGCCACATGTCCACCGCCGCAGACTACCAGCTGCGGCACCGCGCCAAAGCGCTCCGCAAAGATGTCTGTGCCTGCAACAGAGTGGATACCAGCTGCTGTGCAGCCCTGCAGTTCTGTCAGGTGCTGCAGCAGTACGGTGCTGTCTCCCCTCTGCCACACAGGCCTGCCCTCCAGCAAAAGCAGCTGGCTCCCCGCGGCATCGCCCTCTAACTGGGCCACCATCGTCCAGCCGCCCGCAGAACGGGCTTTTTGCAGCATTGTATAAAGCGGCATTTTACCCATGCGTCATTCTCCTGTTTTATCTTTATTACTGTTCTACTGCTGCGGCCTGATCGTAACGTGCCGGGTCCAGCCGGTTCTGCCACTGCTCAAATTCTTCCGGCAGCATCCGCCAGGCAAGGCCGCAGCCTGCGGAGATCTCGCGCGGCAGTGGGATGAGCCTGCCCGGAACCTTCTCCGCAAGGCACTGCTTTTCCCATTCCATGGCATCCAGCGTTGTGCGGAATGAAAGAACAATATAAGTTTTTTTGATGCGCATATCAGATCTCCTGTGCAAGCTCCTGAACAGCGGCTGCGGTCTGAAGCACTTCGGCTTCCGTATTGAAATGCGAAAAGCTGAACCGTACCACGCCCTGTTCCACCGTGCCCAGCGCTTTATGCATCAGCGGTGCACAGTGCGCACCGGCACGCACACAGATGCTGTAGTCCTCCCACAGAATATCTGCAATGCGGGCTGAATCTTCGTCTCCGATGTTGAGCGAGATAATGGGAGCATGCAGCGCCATTTCCGGGTCGCCGTAGATCTTCACGTTCGGCAGATCTCGAATGTTTTTATAAAAGAGCGCCGCCAGTGCAGTTTCTTTTGCACACAGCGTTTCCACACCCTGAGCCAGAATCCATTCCACACCGGCACACAGGCCCGCCAGACCCGGAACATTGAGCGTCCCGGCTTCCAGAGCGGTGGGCATCTGTGCGGGATGCTGTTCATCAAAGCTGTGTACGCCGCTGCCTCCCACTACCAATGGCTGGATGAAAAGCCCCGGGCGCACATACAAGCCGCCTGTTCCCTGCGGGCCAAGCAGCGCCTTATGCCCGGTGAAGCATAGCACATCAATGCCCAGTGCCTGTACGTCAATGGGCTGTGAACCCGCCGTCTGGGCCGCATCCACGATCAGCAGCAGGCCGTGCCGGTGCGCAAAACCCGCTGCTTTTGCAAGATCTGTTCCGTTGCCGGTCACATTGGAAGCACCTGTTACGACCAGCGCTTTTGTATTGGGCTGAACCAGCTTATCCCAGTCATCATATTGCAGCCGTCCGCGCTCATCCACGCCCGCAAAACTGAACTGCAAGCCCTGTTCCCGCAGCCGGTAGAGCGGCCGCAGAACAGAGTTATGCTCACATACCGTTGTGATGATATGATCGCCCGGTGCAAAAAGACCACCCAATGCAATGTTCAAGGCCTCCGTTGCATTTGCCGCAAAGGCAATACAGGACGGGTCTGGTGCGTGGAGGAGCTTTGCCATTGCGCACCGCGCAGCATAAACAAGACGGCTTGCGTGCAGCGTGGGCTCATGGGCACCCCGTCCCGGATTGCCTGCCGTGCGCATTGCGTCCAGCACAGCCTGCTCTACCTGCGGCGGCTTGCGCAGGGTCGTGGCAGCGTTATCCAGATAGATCACGGTTTCACCACGTTGCCTGCCTGCGTCAGCTTTTCCACGATGGTGTACATGTTGGTCACACTGCCAACAGCAAGCTTTTCGGTCAGGCCATAGAAATTCAGGCAGGTGCCGCAGGTCATGATCTCCACGCCCTGTGCTTCCAGTGCCTTCAGGTCATCCAGCATGGGCGAACCCTCACAGGTCAGGGACGCGCCGCCGTTATAGAACAGCACTGTTTTGGGCAGCTGATCCTGCTGGGTAAGTGCGAACACAAAGGCCTTGAGCAGGGACTTGCCAAGGTCATCTGCGCCAATGCCCATTTTATCAGAGCTGATGGCAACCACCGTGTCCGTGCGGGTGTCCGGTGCACAGGCCGGTGCTTCTTCAGTGGGTGTTTCGGACGCTTCGCCGACCGTGAACAGCACGCGGTATTCCCGCTCGGCCAGCTTTTCGGCGCTGTACTGATAATCTTTCTGCTGGGCCATTTTGGTAAGGTTCTGCACGGCGATCTCATTATCCACCAGCACTTCCACCTCACCGGCACCCTTCAGTTCAGAGATCGCCTTTTTGGCTTTTACAACGGGCAGTGGGCATGCGTCACCACGGGCATCAACTTTCAGCATCATAATTGTAGGTCTCCATCAGTATTTTACAGTGATTTCCTGTTCGGTTTTGGGTATGATCTCACCCACGATCTTTGCGGGCAGGCCAGCGGCCTGCAGCTCCGCTTCCAGCGCATTTGCTTCTTCTGGCAACACAGCCAGCAATAGTCCGCCGGAAGTCTGTGGGTCAAACAGCACCTCTTCCATTGCAAACGGCACATTTTCAAAAGTGACATATGGGCCGGTATGGTTGCGGTTGCGCTGTCCGGCAGCGGTATACAAAAAATCATCTGCCGCTTTTTCGGCTCCCGGTAGAACCGGCACCATCCGTGCATCAATGATACAGGAAAGCTTTCCGCCCATCATCTCGTGCAGATGGCCCAGAAAACTGAAACCGGTCACATCGGTTGCCGCGTGGACCGTATACTTTCGGCTGATCTCGGCAGCGTTTTTGTTCAGCGTTGTCATGGACGCAATGGCACCGGCCATATCTTTCGGTGCCGCTTCGCCCACACGGTTTGCCGTGCAGATCAGGCCCACGCCCAGAGCTTTTGTTAAAATCAGCTTGTCGCCGGGCCTGCCGGAATCATTCGTATACATTTTTTTCGGGTCCACAAGGCCAGTCACCGAAAGTCCGTATTTCACACCTGTATCGGCAATGGAATGCCCGCCCGCAAGGCTTCCGCCCGCTTCGGCCACCTTCTTGGCTCCGCCGCGCAGAATTTCGCCCAGAATGTTCAGATCCATGCTCTCCGGGAAGCAGACAAGGTTCAGTGCAGTCTTCACCTCGCCGCCCATGGCATAGACATCACTCAGGGCGTTGGCCGCTGCGATCTGGCCGAAGGTATAGGGGTCATCCACCATCGGCGGGAAAAAATCCACTGTCTGTACCAGCGCGATATCATCTGTTATGCGGTACACAGCCGCATCATCCCGGCTGTCGTACCCGACCAGAAGGCTCGGGTCTCTTGCACCGCGCGGCAGCTTTTCCAGAATGCGGCTCAGCACACCCGCTCCCAGCTTTGCAGTGCATCCGCCGCCGGTGCAGAACACGATCTTGCCCTCTTTGCTCATGCACGTTCTCCTTTCTCGAAATGAGACATAGCGCAGGAAATCCGATAAATTTTTTTCAGAATATCAGCCACCTGCCGGGCCAGGGCAGCCTGCTCTTTTGTATCGACCTGATTGAGTACAACATAAAAGCTGCGATCCCCTACAGCCTTCCTTCCACCGGCTTCACTTGCAAGCAGCTTTGCCAGAAGTTCCGGTGTCAACTGCGCATCCTGCGGAACACAAAGCAGCTCTGCGGCAAGCTCTGCCCGGAAACAGACCTCCCGGAGCGGATGCCTCAACGCAGAAAGCCCTGCTACGGCCAGAACCGTATCGCACTGCGGTAAAAGCACTGGCTCGTGCGCAGCGGGTGCCTTGCAGGGCATCCGTTTTGCGCCGTCCGCTTCAATGAGCACGATATCTGCAAGGGTCATCCAGCGCTCCAGCTGTGCCTGCGGCGGGGCCGTCAATTTGCCGCCGTGTGCAGCGGTTCCGGCCACGGCATAACTGCCGCACTTCCACAGGCGGAAAAGCTCTGCATCCGTCTGTGCCCAGACCCCGCCGGGCGGCTGCATAATATGGGTGGTGGTAGCGGCCAATACCCGCCAGCCCTTGCGGGCGCAGTGCGCAGCCAGATTGTACATCAGTGTGGTCTTTCCGCCGCCGCCCACCAGAGAAATAACATGTCCCTTCTCCGCAAGAAACGGAAAAATTTTTTCGTCGATCATTTCTGCTTTTCTGCAACTGCCATGGCGATTTTTTCCGGTGTGATGGGCAGCTCATAGAACCGGGTGCCGATAGCGTTATAGATGGCATCGGAAATGGCAGGCAGCGGTGTATTGATGACGACCTCACCAATGGACTTTGCGCCAAAGGGTCCGTTGGGTTCATAGCTGCTCTCGAATTCAACCTTGATCTTGCCCACATCGGTGCGGGCCGGAATTTTGTACTGGAACAGAGAATTCTCTTCCGGGTAGCCATTTTTATCGTAGGTGATGTTTTCGGTCAGAGTCATGCCGATGCCCTGCAGCAGACCGCCCTCAGCCTGCACACGGGTCAGGTTCGGGTTGATGGGCGTGCCGCAGTCCACACAGGCATCAAACTCCAGCAGCTTTACCTCGCCGGTCTCAGTATCCACTTCCACCTCAGCAGCACCAACCATGAACGGCGGCGGCGACAAAGGCGAAGTATGTGTTTCGGTGGCTTCCAGCGGAACCATGTGGCCGAACTGAGAAGCATACGCGATCTCGCTCAGAGACTTTTTCTGTGTGGGATCTTTGCTCTTGAAAACATCTTTTCCATCAAATTCCACCTCGTCCTCGGTGCATTCCAGCAGCTCTGCGCCCAGCTTGCAGATCTGGCCGCGCAGCTTCATGGCACACTTTTCGGTGGCCTTGCCGGTAACGTAAGTGGTACTAGACGCATAGGAGCCGGAGTCATAGGGCGAGGTATCCGTATCAGCTCCGAAGACCGTGATATTGTCCAGCGGGCAGTCCAGCACTTCGGCGGCGATCTGCGCCAGTGTAGTGTCACAGCCGGTGCCCATGTCGGCCGCACCGATCATCAGGGTGTAGAAGCCGTCGTCATTCAGTTTCAGGGTGGCACTGCCCACATCCATGCCGGAAATGCCGGAGCCCTGCATCGCCATGCCCATACCGACAGCGCGCACCTTGCTGTTGCCCATATCACGGGCAGGGTATTTGTGCTCCCAGTCGATCATATCCCGCACCTTGACAAGGCAGCGGTCCAGCGCGCAACTGGTGTTGACAGCCCCATAGTAGGCGGGCATCACATCGCCCTCCTGTACGGTGTTTTTCAGCCGCAGCTCAAAGGGGTCCATATTCAGCTTATGAGCCAGTTCATTGACAGCAGATTCTACGGCAAACAGTCCCTGCGTTGCGCCGTAACCGCGGTAAGCACCGGCAGACATGTGGTTCGTATACACCACATCACTGATAAAGCGGAAGGCTTCTGCCTTGCCGTACAGCGGGATGGACTTGTGACCGGAAAGGCCTACCGTTGTAGGGCCATGCTCACCGTAAGCACCGGTATTGGAAAGGGTGTACAGATCAATGCCCTTCACAACGCCGTCCTTCGTGGCACCCAGCCGCACATGGATCTCCATTTCGTGACGCGGCGAGGATGCAATCTGGCTTTCCACACGGCTGAAAATGATCTTGGAGGGCTTTTTGGTCTTCCATGTCACAAAAGCCGGATATACCTCACTGACCGCCGTCTGCTTGGCACCAAATCCGCCGCCGATGCGGGGCTTTGCCACGCGCACCATGGATTTGGGAATATGCAGTGCGTTCGCAATATTGCGCCGTGCATGGAACACGATCTGGGTGGAGCTGAGCACATTCAGCCGCCCATAGGTATCAATGGAGCAGTAGGTGCGGAAGGTCTCCATCATGGCCTGCTGGCAGGCCTTGGTGTGGTAAACGTGGTCAATGACTACATCGCTGGCTGCAAGCACTGCATCGATATCGCCGGAACCACTCTCATCGTGGGCGCAGAGGTTGCGTTTGTTGTCGGCTCCCACCGGACACAGACTGGCCCAGTTGTCCTCCGGATGCACCAGGATGGGGTTGTCCTTGGCAGTGTGATAGTCCAGCACTGCTTCCAAAACCTCATATTCCACCTTGATGAGCTTGAGAGCCTTATCCACGCACTTTTCGTCCTTACCGGCCACAATGGCCACCACATCGCCCACAAAGCGCACATGGCGGTCAATGAGCAGGCGGTCACGCGGACTGGCTTCCGGATAGGTCTGGCCAGCCTGCGTGTAGCGCGGCGCATCCTGCGGCACATCCTCCCATGTAAAGATTGCCTCGATGCCGGGCACCTTTTTTGCTACAGCCGTATTGATAGTTTTGACGATGGCATTTGCGTGCGGAGAGCGCAGCAGCTTTACGATCAGGCAGTCCTGCGGGATCACATCGTCCATATAGACGGGCTGGCCGGTGACCAGCTGCATGGCATCCTTTTTACGGAAAGGCTTGTTGATGGTACTCATTCTGCGGCCTCCTTCTGCTTTTTCCATGCCAGAAAGTTCATGATGCCGCGCAGCTGGCCCTCATAGCCAGAGCAGCGGCAGAGGTTGCCGGAGAGATATTCCTTCACTTCTTCCTCACTGGGGTACGGATTCTCGCGGAAGAGGGCCAGCGCGTTCATGATAAAGCCCGGGTTGCAGAAGCCGCACTGCTCTGCACCCTGATCCGCGATAAAGCCGCCGAACTCCGCGGCTTCTTCCTGCAGGCCTTCCAGTGTGGTAATGCTGTGACCGCTGGCACGCGCTGCCAGTACCGAGCAGGACAGCACCGGTTTCTCGTCCAGAAACACCGTGCACAGACCGCAGTTGGAGGTCTCACAGCCGCGCTTGACGCTCTTGCAGCCGTGGGCACGTACAAAATCGATCAACAGCATATCTGCAGCCACATCCTCTGTGACCTTGATGCCGTTCAATGTAAGAGTGATCTGCATTTAATTTTCCTCCTGTGCCGTGCGCGCTTCCAGTTCCAGAACAGCACGCTTTGTCAGAACGCCTGCCAGATGGCGGCGGTACTCGGCATTGCCGCGCATATTGGAGCCAGTGACAATTTTTTGCTTTACTTCATCGGCAAAGTTCTGCGCCAGTTCCTGCGCAGAAACACCCGCCTTTGCCGGCAGCTCAAACAGCACAGCCTTGAGCGGCCGCGCACCGATTGCAATGCGATAGCTGCCGTTTTCCAGACGGGCGGCAGCGCAGGTAAGCACCGGGATATCAGTCTGGCTGTTGCGCACGGACTGATAGAAAAATTCTGCTTTTTCCTTTTTAACGATCAGCCGCACAAGGATGTCCCGGTCATAGGGGCGTTCAGCATACTTCTGCAGGGATATGATCCCACCCTTGTACAACTCTACCGAACAGTCCATGGCCATAAACAGCGTGAGCACATCGGAAAAGCCGAACCGGCTGTAGATGCTGCCACCCACAGTTGCCAGATTGCGCAGCTGCACGCCCACGATATGCCGCAGCGCTTCCTTTACTGCGCCATGGGTATACGCAGCAAGACCGGCGTGCTCTTCCAGCTGGCGCAGTGTAACCATGGCACCAATGGAAAAGCTGTCCTCGGTCTCCTCTATGGTGTCCAGTCCCAGACCGGACAGGTCGATGGCTGTGCCGACATTGATGTTCTCCATTTTGAGCCAGATCATGCCGCCCAGCACACGGTTGGCCTTTTTCTGGTTCAGCTGCCACGCTTCTTCCAGACTTTCGGCCTGCTTATATTCTCGGATCGTCATCATAGATGCAGGTTCCTCTCTCTTTTTTTCTCTGTTCTTTTATTTTAACACAGATTTCGATATAATACTATTGTGAATTCGTTTCAGAAAGAGTGGTACTATATGAAAGAACTTCTTCCGGTGGGCTGTGTCATCATGGCATCCGGTCTGAGCCAGCGCTTCGGCTCCAACAAACTCCTTGCGCCGTTCTGCGGGGAACCGATGCTATGCCGCGCATTTGCAGCGACCGATACTCCAAAGCTTTCGGCCCGCATCGTGGTGACACGTTCGGACGAAGTTGCGCAGCTTTGCCGCTCCCGCAATGTTCCGGTGCTGCTGCACGATCTGCCTGGTCGAAACGATACGGTGCGGCTGGGCCTTTCTGCGCTGCTGGAACAGGTTCCGGAGCTTTTTGGCTGCATGTTCCTGCCGGGAGACCAGCCGCTTTTGTGCCGCGAGACAGTGGAAGCCATGGCAGGCATCTCCGGGTGGGATCAAAAAACTCGGCTGGAACGACAAAAAGAAACAGAACGGGAGATCTTCCGTCTGGGATTCCGGATCCGTAACGACCCGTCTCCCCTTACTGGAAGTCCCGTTCTGTTTGAAAAAGGACTTTTTCAGGAACTGCTCACCTTGCCGCAGGGCATGGGCGGAAGTGTTCTGCTTCGGAAATATCCCGCACATGTTCACACCGTTTACATTGCGGATCGGAATGAACTGGCCGACGCCGACACGCCCGAAGCACTGGCGCAATTGGAAGCACTGGCCCGGCAGAAGCTTTGAGCTTTATACTGCCTTGTCATCCTTCGGCAGCAGCACATTCAGCAGGATCGCCACAAACGCAGCCGGAACGATGCCGGACTCGCCGCAGATCAGCTGGAAAGCGTGCGGAGCCTGTGCCAGAATACCGCTGTTAGCACCCATGCCGTAGCCAACACCCAGAGCCACCGAGACGATGGTAAGCTGACGCGGGGTCATCTTTTCCTTGGTGATGAGCTGGATGCCGCTGACCACGATGGAAGAGAACATCATAACGGCAGCACCGCCCAGAACGGCCTGCGGCATAATGGAGATCAGCGCGCCGAGCTTGGGGATCAGACCGCACAGGATCAGGAAGATGGCGCCGGAGGCCAGAGCCATGCGGTTGACCACCTTGGTCATGGCCACCAGACCCACGTTCTGACTGAAGGAAGTGTTGGGCAGTACGCCGAACAAAGCCGCAAAGGAGGAGCCCAGACCGTCACAAATCACACCGCCGGACAGCTCTTTATCGGTGGGTTCACGATTCATGCCGCCCTCCATGACACCGGAGATATCACCCACAGTCTCAACAGCGGTAACAACGAACATGATCATCACCGGCATAATGGCGCGCATATCAAACACGATCTTGACCGGCATCAGCTTGGGAATGGCAAACCAGGAGGCCTGTGCCACTTTATTCCAGTTGAGCACCCATGCCTTGGTAAACTCTACACCATCGGCAGTGACACCGGTGGTGGGCAGCACCAGACCCATGACAAAAGCCGCAACGTAACCGGCCAGAATGCCGATCAGGATCGCGGAAGAGCTGAGGAAGCCCGTGGTCCAATGCTTGAAGATCAGAATGACCACCAGAACGAACAGGGCCAGCAGCAGATTTTCCATGGAGCCGAAGTCTTTTGCGCTGTTGCCGCCGCCAAAGGAATTGATGCCCACCGAGATCAGCGAAAGACCGATGGAAAGCACAACCGTACCGGTGACGACCGGCGGGAAAAACTTGCGCAGAGGCTTGAGGAAGAAGCCCAGCACGCTTTCAAAGATGCCGCCGATGATGGATGCACCCATAATGGCACCATAGGCCAGCACACCGCCGCCCATGCTGCCGACAACACTGTTGAACACGCCGATAAAACCGGAACTGGTGCCCATGATGATGGGCACACTGCCGCCCACGGGGCCGATGGTGAACAGCTGTACCAGCGTGACTACGCCGGCCACAAACATGGCACTCTGCAGCAGCGTGACCTGCAGATCTGCGAACTCACCACCCGCAATGCCGCAGGCACTGGTGATGATCAGCAGCGGGGTCAGGTTGCCCACAAACATGGCGCAGACATGCTGCAGACCCAGCGGGATCGCCTGTTTCAGGGACATTTTTGCGTCGAACTGATACGCCGACTCTTCGAGCTTGACTTCCTTCAAATGTTCCACTCTCCTCAAATCTTGACAAAAATCATTCTTTTCGACTGCTTTACCAAAAAAGCGGATTTATTATAGCAAAACTGCGTATCCTTGTAAATTAAGTATGACTTTTTCGTGAACGGCTGTTTCCCGCTGAGAAACACAAAAAGCAGGGCGCTTTGTGCGTTTTTTCCGCTTTGGTCGGAAGAATTTCGCGCAGAACTCCTGCTTTTTTGTTTTGTTTTATTTGATTTTTGTGCGATATGGAAATTTTACAGCGTTCTTAGCCCGTAATCTTTTAAACAGCGCTGGATCCCATGCTGAGTGGTGTCGAACCGGATGCCGAAGCGTTCCAGTTTTGTGGTGTCCATCACAAGGTTTCGGCCCCAGCTTTCTTCCTCGATCTGCACAGCGATTCCCAGCGTTTCGGCAAACTGCCGGGCGGTGCATACCATGTTTTCGGCATTGCCGCTGCCAAAATTGTATACGCCGCCGGGCAGCGCCATGGCAGGCTCCAGATTTTCGATCACCTGCCGCACATAGGTCATGCCGCGGTGGTCGTTCCGGGAGAAGCGCAGAGCCTCTCCCTTCAGCGCGGCACGCAGAAGATTCAGCGGCAGATTGCCCCGGATGGGCAGCCCATAGCCAGGCAGGTCATACATCCAACTGGCACGCAGATGGACCGAGTCCGGGCAGAGCTCCAGCACACGCTGCTCTGCTTCCAGCTTGTATTGGCCGTAAATGTTTGCGGGATGCAGGGCCAGTGTTTCCGGCAGCGGCCCCTGCTGCTGCACACCAGCATAGACCTGATCCGAGCTGAATGCCACCAGCTTTGCCTTCGTCTGCTGCGCAGCCCGTGCCAACCAGACTGGCAGCTCCACATTGGCACGGTAAGCTTCTGCCGGATGCTGCGCACAGTAACTGGTATCGGAAAGAGCGGCGGTGTGCAGGATCACATCCGGATGCAAAGCTTCCACCTGTGCACGGGTGAGAGCTTCATCGGCTGTACAGAAAAAGCCTTTTGGAAGGGCGCAAAGCTCGTACTTTCCCTGCCACTGCTGCAAAATGCGGGAGCCGACAAAGCCGCCTGCACCGGTGATAAGAATTTTTTTCATGATAATTTCCTCCTGTAGGGCAATGAAAAAGTGCCCAGCAGCATGACAGCCTGCCGGGCACAGAAATTTCAAAGGAACAGTTCCAGCACGAACACGACGGCACAGCAGGCCACAGATACCTGAAACAAGCTTGCGCCGAACCAAGCAGCTGCAATGCCTACCACCAGCGCCATGGCACCGGCAGCCGGGCTCTGGGTCGCGTTGACAATGGCCGGGAAGGTCATGACCGCCAGCGTCACATAGGGCACATAATACAGAAACGACTGAATGAAGCGATTTTTGATGGGCTTGCGGATCAGTGTGAGCGGAAGGATGCGGATGGCATAGGATACCAGCGCCATCACTGCAATGTAAATGTAATGATTATGCGTCATGCTCTGCCTCCTGCTCTTCTGGATTTACCGGAAAAAGAACTGCTGCAGCGCTGGAAATGAGCACTGTGAGCAAAATGGTGCGCGTGCCCTCCGAAAGAGCGGAGATACCCGGCAGGTAATTGCACACAAAGCTCAGTGCAAAGCTGATGGCAACAAGTGCAGCTACCACCCTGCTCTTACGCGCCGGAGGAATGATGATGGCAAGGAACATGCCGTAAAGGGCAACGCTCAGCGCACTGACAGCCCGCAGCGGCAGCAGATTGCCCGCAATGATGCCCAACGCTGTACCGATGGCCCAAGCCGGTGCCGCCAGCAGAATGGCACCGTAGGTATAATATGGGTTCAGGCTGCCGGGCCGTGCAATGGTGATGCCAAAAAGCTCGTCTGTCACATCATAACCGATGAGCAGCCTGTGCCAGAAGGGTGTGCCCGGCGCAAAGCGCTGGGCCAGTGCGCAGCTCATGAGCAGATAGCGCGCATTGGCGATCAGTGTGATGATAGCCACTTCCAGATAGGTCGCATTGGCCATGATGATGGCAAATGCAGCGTACTCGCCTGCTGAAGCGTTGTTCAGTAGGCTGACCAGAAAGCCCTGAAACGGGGTAAAACCTGCCCGGCGGGCCGCAATGCCCAGCGAGAAGGAAACAGCAAAATAGCCCAGCGCAATGGGAACGCCATCCCGCATGCCCTCACAGAAAATCTTTTTGCTGAAAGCCCAAACCGGCCTTTCTGCATTGACAAGCTCCGGGGCAAGGAGCTTACTTTTGGAATTCATCTTTGTTTTTTTACTCCTTTCCTATTTCAAACACCGCTTTTTATTATACTCTCCCGCACACAGAGAAGGAAGGGCTTTTTCACTTTCTTTTCGGCACAAAAGGAAAACGCCGCCTGAAAAGGCAGCGTTCTTCGTCGATTTATGCGCCCGGCACCAGAAAATGCATCGCCTGCGGCAGGACCTGCGTACCGGCTTCCAGCCCATTTGCCGTCAGGATCTGTGCCGGTGACACATGGAACCGTCTGGCAATGCCGAACAACTCCTCCCCTGCCTGTGCATAGTAGATGCGCAGTGCGATCTCCGGGTCCGGAGTCGTCAGCGGTTCGCCCAGCTCAATGCTGCCGATGCCCGAATGTGTGCTCCGGCAGAGGATGGCTCCTTCGGCACGGGCGGTGACCGTCACTTCCAATGTGCCACCAGTGCAGCTGCACTGGATGTTCTCGGTGCTCAGCCAGCATTCCGGGCTGAACTGTGCACCCGGCGGAGCTTCTACTGCAAGCGGAAAGACAAGCTCCAGTGTTTTTTCGTAGCTTTCCAGCTCAGCAAGACTGTTCTCGGCAAAGGCGGTAGCAACGGCACGCACCGTAAAGGCCCAGCCGTCGCGGTAAGGTGTTACCTGCGCCGGTCCATAAGACACAAAGCAGGCGCGCAGCTGAGCATCCGCATCTGGCAGCGGCCCGGAGACCGTGGAAGATGCTGTCTCGTTCAGCATACAGGCAAGATCTTCTGCTGCCAATTCCTGCGGCGTGACGGCGGTTTCAAACTGCGTAGAAAAGGCATCCGCTACGTATTGCAGCTGGCAGGGCCGCCATGCGTGCAAATGCATCATCACGCTGGCTGTCAGTTGGCCGCTGGCTTCCTGTTCGCCCTCCGCAAGGGCAAAGCCCACCGGTTCCAGCACGCACATGCATCTGCAGTCCTCTGCCACGCCTTCCAGATCCACCACCTGATTGAACGGCAGGGATGCCGCCTGACTTTGCAGGCTGCTTTCGCCTTCCGCGCGCCAGGCGCATTGGGCACGTACCTCGCCCTTGACCACTGCCTTGCCCGCCAGCAGCTTTACCTCCCGCACGGCGGCGCTGCCGGTAATATCCAGAATGGCTGTGGGCGGCTTTGCAAACACAAGCTCCCCTTCCACAGTGACCAGCTTTTCCAGCACCGCGGTGCTGCGCACGCCGTTCAGCGTCTGCAATTTCTGTTCAATGCCGCCATCGGCCAGCGCCGTAACCAGTTCCTGTTTATCCTGTGTATGGATAGTAACCACAAGACCATAGGCTCCGCGCACCTCGATGCGGTGCGGGTTTACCGCCCGGCAGTTGAGGTATTCGGTCTGCCCTTCTACCATGGCCATCCAGCTGGTGAAGGAGAATTCCGGCACCTCCAGCTGCTTTGTAAACGGCAGCTTCTGCTCGGTCTGGCAAAGCCCGGCCCCGTCCTCGCCCTGATAAAACACAGTGCAGCGCAGATAGCCTTCCAATGTAAGCCGCCCGGGCTGCAGTTGCTTTTGCAGCACCACCGGTTTTGCAAAGCATTTGACCAGCTTGAACACCGGCGGAAGATAATCTGAAATCAGGATCTCGGTTTCCAGCGGAAGTTCTGCCTTGACGGTGCAGCTCGTGCCTGCCTGCGGCAGCGTATCCCGAAAGATCTTCAGTTCCATGCAGTGTGCTCCTTTCCCTGTCCGTCTCTACTGGAAAGGTATGCACATACTTTGCAGGATATGCGCGCAAAAAAGGCACCGTGCAAAACGCACGATGCCTTTGGGCCTTTTGAAACAATCAGATCGTTTTGCGCAGGACAGCCGCCTGCATTACATGGTATTTCTGCATCAGCCGGACGGCAGCCGGTGTGATCTTCTCGCCGCTGACCACAATGGGGATCGCAGGCGGGCAGGAAACCGTCGGCATAGCGCAGATACGCCCCACCGCCTGCTCTGTGGGCACCTGCTCCTGCGGGGCAAACACGGCCTGCCGGATGCTGCAGCAGGTGTGCAATTCGTGTTCCAGCTCCAAAAGCTCACGATCGTTTTTTTCCGGGAGCGGGAACGGTCCTGTAAGGTTTTCCACAATGTGGAGAACGGCAGAAGTCAGCCGTTCAAAGTCCTGCGGCGGATTTGCCGGGGTGAACATCAGCACAACATAGCGCGGGTCGGCATATTCGCACTCGACCTTTGCGCAGCGCAGCGCTTCTGCAAGCTCAGTGCCGGTCATGCCCAGTGTAGCAGCATCCAGCGTGACCTTGAGAGGTTCGCTTTCCAGTGCCAGCGGCCCCGGGCAGTGTTTTGCCGCAGCGGCTTCGTTCAGCTCCCGGCGCAGGCGGGTCAAATATCCGCAGCACTGCAAAAGCCGCAGCGGATAGCCTTCCGACAGAACCTGATTGCATTTGTCCAGCGACTGCAAGATCAGGTAAGACGGACTGGTGGAACCAAACAATGCCAGTGCATTGCGCACAGCGGCTTCGTCCTGAATGGGGGCATTTTTGCCCAGATGCAGGTATGCGCCGCCAGTGACAACGGGCAGCGTTTTATGGCCGGAGTCGCAGCACATGGCCGCGCCCAGTGCAATAGGATGCTGACCGCCCTGCGGCAGAAAACGCAGGTAAGCACCGTGGGCATTATCCACCAGAAGCGGAACGCCAAAATCCTTGCACACTCCGGCCAGCGCTGCAATATCCTGCACGCCGCCCAGATAATCCGGACTGGTGATGTAGATGCCAAAGGGCCTTTTGCCCTGCTGCGCCAAACCCTGCAGAGCACCTGTCAGCTTTGCAGCTGACACCGGGCAGCTGCAAAGTGCACCGGCATCCTGCGGCGCAGGCCAGAGCCACTGGATATCAAAATCCAGCAGCGCCGCCGCATACAACAGCGCTTTGTGAGCGTTGCGCGCTGCCAGCAGGACCGGGCGCTGTCCGGCTGCGGGCGCAGCCTGCAGTGCAAGGCACAGCATTGCACGGATGCACTGGGACGAGCCCTCTGTGCTGTAATAGGTATGCACCGTGCCGAACAGCCGGGTAGCGTTGGCTTCGCTCTGGGCAATGATGCCGTCAGCCCCATACAGTTCATCCGCACCCTTTATTTCAGTAATGTCCCACGGCTCAAAGCCCAAAAGGCTCTGGCCCTTGTGGCCGGGCATATGCAGCCGGGAGGTGCCGGACTGGGCGTACCGGCGCACAAAATCCACAATAGGCGTGGTCGTGCTCATTCGCAGGCTTCGCCATCAGCACAGGCGTTACAGGTAGAACCAAGCTCAATAGGCACCTCGATGCCCTTGGCGGCAAGTTCCTGATTCTCGGCTACCTTGATCATGATGGCGCACTCCATACGCTTTTTGAACAGCTCGCAGCCGTACTCGTACACGCCGGTAATGCTGCCGGTGGCATGGTAGGAGTTGGCAGCGCAGCCGCCGGAGCAATACAGCTTTGCCCAGCAGTCCTGACACTCCTTGCGGGCGTAGGCGTTGCAGTGCTTGAACTCATCGCGCACGGCAGTGTTCGTAACGCCCTTCCAGATATCGCCCATCAGGTACTTGGGGTCGCCCACAAACTGGTGGCAGGGGTACAGATCGCCCCAAGGAGTAACAGCCATGTACTCCGTGCCGGAGCCACAGCCGGAAATGCGCTTGTAGATGCAGGGGCCGCCGGTGAGGTCGATCATGTAGTGGTAGAAGGTAAAGCCGCGGCCCTCGCGGTTGCGCTTGATCATTTCCTTGGCAAGGATCTCGTACTGTTCCTTCAGGATGGGCAGATCTTCCTCGGTCAGGGCACTGGGGTCGCCGGGCTTAGACACCACAGGCTCCATGCTCAGCTCAGTAAAGCCGAGGTCGGCCATGTGGAAGATATCGTTGGTGAAGTCGGTGTTGTAGTGGGTGTAGGTGCCGCGCATGTAGTAGTTCTTGTCGCCGCGCTTCTTCACGAACTCCTGGAACTTGGGCACGATGGTATCGTAGCTGCCATGGCCTGCATAGTCCTTGCGGAAGCGGTCGTTGACCTCTTTGCGGCCATCCAGACTCAGCACCACATTGTGGCACTCCTTGTTGCAGAAATCGATCACATCGTCATCGATCAGCATACCGTTGGTGGTCATGGTAAAGCGGAAGTTCTTGTTGTGGATCTTCTCCTGCTCACGGCAGTAGGCCACCAGCTTTTTGACCATGTCAAAATTCATCAGCGGTTCGCCGCCAAAGAAGTCCACCTCAAGGTTGCGGCGGGTGCCGGAGTTTTCGATCAGGAAGTCCATGGCACGCTTGCCCACTTCAAAGCTCATCAGCGCACGGTCGCCCTGATAGCGGCCCTGCGAAGCAAAGCAGTAGGAGCAGTTCAGGTTGCAGGTGTGTGCAACATGCAGGCACAAGGCCTTGACCACGGTGTTGCGGTTTTTAAAGTCGAAAGCCATATTCTCATAGGTATCCGGGGTCCACAGCTTGCCTGCTTCCTTCAGGTTGGTCACATCATCGATGCACTGACGCAGATCTTCCTCCGTGACATCCTCGCGGTCTCCATACTTTGCCATCATAGCCGAAACGATCTCGTCAGCAGTATGCTCCGGGTACATGGCAATGATATCGTATGCAACATCGTCCACCACATGCACCGAGCCGCTGCAGGTGTCCAGCACGATGTTATAGCCGTTCAATTGATACTGGTGTACCATTTTACTCTCCATTCCAATTATACAAAAAAATGCCGCCCGGCAAAGGCGGCAGGGGGTTGCAAAAATTACTTGTTGCTGTTCTCGCACTGCTGGTTAGCCACGCCGCAGGAGGTCTTGCAAGCGGACTGGCAGGAAGTCTGGCACTCGCCGCAGCCGCCGGTCTTAACGCTCTTGGTCAGGTCACGAGTAGCAATGGTCTTAATACGTTCCATAATAGAAAACCTCTCTAACTCTCAAAATTTCATCGCGCCGGACAAAGCCCAGTACGCATTTATCTTTGCTTATGATAACACGCAAGGGGCTTTCTGTCAAGATTTTTATGCTGCCAACCTGTCAAACCTGTCCAGCAGGCTGATACTTCGTCAGGACGGTGTGCAGCCCCAGCTCCCGCGCCCTGGCCAGTAAGTACCGGTAGCGACACAAAAGCGCCTGCCGTTCGTAAATGCGCTGCTCGATCAGGTCTGTATCCACCTCCAGATCAAACATCATCTCATTGCGCCGCAGGCAGAACAGACATTCCTTCAGCTCTTCTTCCAGTTCTGGGTGATAGCGTTCGTGCTCGGTATCCCGCGGGATGCGGCTCGAAAGCAAAGTTTGGGTGTTCTGGGCATGGGTTCGTTCCAGCATAGGCCGTCCTCCTCTTCTTTGTGTATCTTGAAGGTTTGTACATTTTAGTATATGAAGAGACCGGTGCAGAATATGCCAGTTTATGGTAAAGCAGAAACTTCTCCGCTGGTGCGCGCATTTTAAAAAAGTTTGCAATTTTTTCAAAATCACGCTTGACAAGTATCACTTTTCCGCGTATAATAGCACACGTTGAGCGGCTCACACTGCGAAACGCAATCGAATATTGGGGATTTGCATAGTGGTAGTGCGGTAGACTCTGACTCTACTTGTGGGAGTTCGATTCTCTCATCCCCAACCAAAAGAGAACTAGGCGAACACAGTACAATCGAGATGGTTGGTTCAGTGTTCGTCTTGTTTTGTTCCCTACCGAAAATAAGAAAGTAAGTAAAAAAGACCCAAACCTCATTTCATGCGAGGTTTGGGTCTTTTTTGTTTTATTTCCTGTTAGATTTTTCCGAAATACGGAAAAACTTGCCGGAATAGAGGGTTTCTTGCCAAAATGCAGACAAGCCGACCATGAATCGGCTAAAATCAGCAACAAAGGAGACCAAAGGCTATGATTAGGATTTTGCTGTCTACCCGCCTCGGCGAAAGACGGATGACACAGAGCGAACTTGCACGTGCAACAGGGATTCGCTCCCAGACCATCAATGAGCTGTACCACGATTTTGCAGAGCGAGTCAGCCTGGATGATCTCGACCTCATTTGCGAGGCCCTTGACTGCGAACTGGATGACCTCATCGTGAGAGAACCCAACCCGGAGCGTAGGGTCAAAGAGGTGCGGCACATCCCTCAGACCGTGAACAAGTCTCGCAAGAAATAACCTCTCCTGCCCGGATGCGTCAAGCGTCCGGGCTTTTTTCGTTCTCATCCGGCACGAATTCCAGAAGATCTGCGGGCTGGCAGTCCAGAACGGTGCACAGCTTGTCCAGAACGTCCAACGGAATATGCTTGACGGAGTTGTTGTTCATGCCCGACAGAGTGGGCTGGCGAATCCCAGTCATTGCGACCAAATCCTTTTGTTTGATGCCTTTTTCGGCAAGCACGGCTTTCAACTTGATGCGAATCATGTAAGCACCTCCCTTTTCTTCACTATATCACACTTACCTGAAAATTGCAACGCTTTTCGTAAAAATATTTACGAAAAATGTTGTTTTGCTATTGATATACAACGAAATTCGTTGTATAATATAGACATAGAGAGGAGGTTACGAGGTGCAAGGGAGCAACCCAAAGGGGGTGATGCTCCATGACAAGCAAGGAATTTGCAAAGCTCACCAGAGCCGAGCAGGTAGCCCGCTTTGAAGCATACAAAAAAGCGGCTCAGGATCGCACCCTGAACCGCTAACCGCTAAAAGCCCGTTATCCACAAGCCCCTTGCACCTCCATTTTATTTTTTTATTGAAGATTTGTCAAGAGTAAATCGGAGGTTTTCAGCATGAAGTTCATTGACATCAACCGAGAGTTCACCGCAGCAGCCAACAGCTACATGGCGCAGGGCTACTACATCAACGCCGGAACGATGGGCGGAAGTCAGGGCGAGGTCGCTCACATCGACCTCACAAACGGCACCGAGATCATCCGGGTGCTGCTCACCACATTTAACAACTACCTTGGCACCGAGGGTGTGGAGCTGATTGTTGGCCGGGTCAAGGACGACATCAAGCCCAATCAAGAAGACCGCTGGAACACCGTCTGGAATGAGCGTCTAGAGGTCATCAGCAACAAGAAGTTCTACCGTCTGAACAACCGCGCACAGGATGGATTCTACGGCACAGAGGAGGAAGCAAACGCCGCCGAGGAGAAGCGGTTTGACCGCTACAAGAGCCGCCGCAGCAATGACAGTGCGCTGGATGTGACCACAAAGGCCGCTCCGATGGTCAAAAAGTACATCCACGAGAAGTTCGGTGTTCGGCGCGTGAAGATGGACGACATCAAGGTCGTCAAGCACGGTGGCCGCTACACCGTCACCTACCACAAGCACGCTGCACAGCTGCACTAAGGGGAGGGCGCAAAGATGGTTACGATTCAGAGCCAAAACTTCGGCGTTGAGATTGAAATGACGGGCGTTTCCCGCGGAACAGCCGCCTCCGTCATCGCCAACTACTTCGGTGTCGGCGGTATCCACTTTGCAGGTGGCACCTACCAGACGTACGAGGCCAAGGATAGCAAAGGCCGCGTATGGAAGTGCATGAGAGACGGTTCCATCACTCCTCGGCGGCGCAGAGGTGGTGCAATCGTAGAGGCAGACGATACCTACCGCTGCGAGGTCGTGACCCCGATTCTCCAGTATGAGGACATCACCGACCTGCAAGAGGTCATCCGGGCACTGGTCAAGAAAGGTGCCATGGCGAACAGCTCCTGTGGTATCCACGTCCACGTTGACGGTGCGAACCACACGCCCGAAAGCCTCTGCCGGCTGCTGAACTTCGCCACCGGGCGGCAGGATCTGTTCTACGAAGCCCTGCAGATCGGCAGCCGCGCAGACCACTGGTGCCACAAAATCAACCCTGCCCTGTTCCGTGAAATGAAGAAGAACGGCCGGGCAAGCCGGAACGATGCAGAGCGCATCTGGTACAGCGTGGTGAATGACGGATATGATGGAGGTGTGGATTCTTCCCACTACAACAGCACCCGTTATCACGGAATCAACCTCCATGCATTCTTCACAAAGGGCACCGTGGAGTTCCGGCTGTTCAACGGAACCACCCACGCCGGGCGCATCAAAGCATACGTTCAGTTCTGCTTGGCAATGAGCGCATGGGCTATCAACTGTGACCACGACAACCTTCACTTCAAGTCCATCAGCGGTTACACCCAGCAGCAGAAGCACGATTTGATGATGCGAGTGCTCACCAAGCGTCTTGGCATGAGAGGTCCGGAATTCAAGACCGCCCGCCTGCATCTCACCTCTGCATTTTTGACAGAGGCCGAGAGCGAAAATACCGCCGCCTAAAAACCGAAAAGCTGCGCTATCTGGCTATACGGGCATTTGGAGGATATGACAATGAAACTTTACAAATACTCCGGTACCATCGAGGAGCTTGCCGTTGAACGCGGCCGAATCTCCTATATCAAACTCTTTGATGTGACCGACTTCGACAAAGCACCAACCAGACTGGAAGTCTTCGGTGCGCTCGGCAAGTACATTGAGGCCATCGAGGGAACCGATGCCGAAGAGCGATACATCAAGAGTGATTGGTACTTTGACAGCAACCTGTATCTGCGCCGCATTGAGATTCCCGGCGGTGAGGTTGGCCGCCCGGCGAAAATCATCACCCAGAGCCCGGACAACATCGACCAGTTGGAGATCTTCGGCCAGCAGGACTATATCCAGACCAGCAAGCCGGAATCCATGTCCTGCAAGGAAATTTACCGCTGGTCCGATTGGGAACGCCAGAACATGAAGTAAGGAGGTGGTGACCATGTTCAGTATTACCGATAACGAGAGGCTGCGGGATGCGTACGCACTCTTGATGTTCATGCAGAGCGACATTCCCGCCTCTGCCGAAAAGAGGGCTGCCGTGAAAAACTTGGCGGCAACCGTTAAGATGGAGATCCGGGCCTACAATAACCGCCCCGCCCCTGATGTGCATATCATCTGTGCCGACTATGACGGCCGTCTGGAGCTTGTTCAGCTGCCCGATAAGCTGGACGAGGCGCACGAGATGGACGCTACCAACTGGTTTCTTAACCATCATTATTTGAAGAGTTACAACAGCCCCTATGACTGCACAGGGCAGGAGTTCACGAATTGGTTCTATCTGTTCCGGCGGCGCGGTCACTGGTTTGCATATCACTCGGTTAGCCGAGATGTTTAAGGAGGAAGTACAATGACGGACGAAAAAGCTATCGAAAAGATGCTCTATGACCAGCAGCAGGGCTGGCCGCTGTGCCCCCGCTGCGGCGAGAGGATGCCGGACAAACTGACCCACGGAGCACTGAGCCGCCACGCCAATGGCGTGTACATCTGTGAGGCTTGCGGCACCGATGAAGCCCTCCGGGACTGGACCGGGAACGTCAAACCGCTGTCCGACTGGGTGCTGGTTCGCGTATACAATGGAGATCTTCGGAGGTAATCGATATGGAAGAAATGCTCCTGTCACTGAATGGACCGTGGTCAAACGCAGCCTGCATCGGCTACTGTGTCATGGCGATGCGCAGCGCCGGTTTGAGTGAGAAAACGCAGCGCAAAGTCCTCGATGAACTGACCCAGTGTTTCGACGATGTGAGTGTCGAAGACGCTGCACAGATGAAGTTCTAACAAACAAAAAATCCCCCTACACTGGCCCGAAGGTCAATGCAGGGGGATTTTTGCGCGCTACCGAGGTAGCCAAATATAAAATCAAGAGTGGACCATGCCGGGCCACTCTCTACAAAAGCCGAAGCTTTTCAAGTGCCTCTATTTTACACGGCACTCATGCAGCAGTCAAGACTTTTTGCCCAGTGCTGCGGTCATAACATCAAAGGCGTGTTCGATGACAGTATCCAGCACCTCGTCGGTGATGGCCCAGCGGATAGCCGCCGGGCACTTGGTGCGGAGAGCAGCGAACACCTGCTTCTTCTTTTTGGCACCCTGACCGCTGCCCATGATGGACAGCTCGGCCTTTTTGACCAGTTCCAGAGCCAGATCCTTAACGGTGGCCTTGTAGCCAAGCCGGATACCGCCGATTGCCAGTGCGATAAAGCCCGCCAGCATCAAGACGATGGCGATGGGCGCGGGGATGAAGTTCAGCATAGCTTCCATGATATTGCCTCCTATAAGTATCAGCGGCGCGGAGAGCCACCCCTGCGCCGTTTTGTTGTGTTGGTTATATCGGATGTTTCACAGGTACTTGGAAGCCCCGGAAATGGCTTTCCAGCTGGCAGGACCGCAGATGCCGTCCACGGCCAGTCCGTGCGCCTCCTGCGCTTTCAGCAGAGCGTTCTCGGTGCCCTCGCCGAAAATGCCGTCCGGGGTCAGCCCCAGCAGCCGCTGGAGCATCTTCGTGGCTGCACGGTTTGCATCCCCGGTGCAGCCCCGGCGGATGGTCGGCAGAATGAACTTCTGGTAGGTGGTGCTGGGGTAGTGCCGCGGGGCATCGCACAGCCACGTTGCCTTTGCATCGCGGGTATCGGTGTGTACGATGGCGCAGCCGTCATACCAGTAGATGCCCACCGCCTTGAAATACTGGGCGGCGATGATGCCCAAGGCCACAGGATTGATGCTGCGGTTCACCATGCGCCAGTCTGCCGCCATACCATAGCGATGCTTGCTGCCAGAGCTGCCGCCGACTGCCGCATTGTGCGAGAGGCAGCGGTATCCGCTGGTCACCTTGATGGCCTTGCCCAGCTTATCCCGGATGGCCTGAAGTTTTTCGACCAGCTCCGAATCGACCATCTGGCGAGTACACCCGCAGGGGCACTTGAAGTCCTTGCGGGTGAAGTTCTTGCTCAGGGCAGATGTGTCGCTGGCCTGATAGACGATGACTCTCATGTAGAAAACCTCCTTCAAGAGAAGTCGTGCTTTTGAAGCCGCTCGTTGTACACCCGCTTGATATTCGCTACCGCACAGATGCAGCGGTTGTTTTTGTAGTCGGGGTGGCTGCGGCAGTAGTCCTCATAGGCATCAATGACGGCTAAAATCTCGATAAAATGCTCCCTCGTGTGGTGCTTATCATCAATCAGCTCATCATTGAAACGCAGGATCTGAGTACGCAGAAGATTAGCATTGCGCTCATCATCAACTTGGATATGTTCCTCCAGCTTTTTCTGGGTCTGCTTCTGCTGTTCCAGCACTTCAGCATTCAGGGCGTGTCCGATGATTTTCGCAAGCCTGCTCCACGGATTGATCTTGATGGGCGAAACCTCAATGAGCGAGAGCAGCACCAAAACCATCCCGCCACCGCTCCAGAATAATTCTTTCAGATTCACAGTCATCCCCCTCACTGAACCAGCGCGGCGATTGCCTGCAAATCAAAAATCGGAGCATCAAAAAACGCTCTCGCCCACAGCCAGTGATCATCGGATTCAGGGCGGCGGTACCGCTGGCAGAGTGCCGACGACCAGACCTTATCCCAGCGGGTCTGGTAGGCTGCATCCCGGCGCTCAAGGCACCGCTGGATGCTGTCAACCAGCTTCCCCCGCAGGTCACCAGCACCGTCGTCGTCCTGCACGAAGTAGTCCAGAGCGTTCTGGCTGCTCACAGTGCATACACGCTTATTCTGGTGTATAAGAAAACCGCCCTGATTACTCAGGACGGTTCCATAAGGGATGTTCACACGCCCGTCAATCCCGACGAAGCGGGCCCGACGGCGGGCGATAAAGCGTTCATGCTCCATAGGTTAGACCTGCTCTTTCTTCTTTGCTGCCAGCAGACCGGTCAGCTCCGTGTAGTGCTCGTCGGTCAGCTTACCAGCAGCATAGAAGATGTCGATCTTCTCAGCCAGACCGTCGATGGTGCCGCGCTCGATCATGCGCTTGCATGTGCGATACAGAACCATTTCCGTTGCTTTACTCATTGCCTTTTCCTCCTATCAGGTATTCTCAGTGTCATCCGTATCGGAGACATTCAACTCCAGAAGGGTCAGGCGATAAGCCTGATCCACGTTCATCTCGTCGGCATCCTCGATGGCAGCTTTCGCCTCCATAATCCAGCCACCAATGTCGGTCGGCTCCAGAATGACGCTCTCTGCATCATCCAGAGGCTTCCGACCAAACAGGTGGTACGGAGTGCCGGCATAAGAAATGCCCGAAGCATCAGGCTCCGGGCAGAGGATATAACAGCCGTTGTCGGCTTTTTTGATGTAGGTCACGTCCTCGGTCAAGGCAAGGACGGTGCCATCACTGGCTTTGATGATTTTGTTGAACAAGGCACTCTACCTCCAAAAATTGCATAGCAAAGCCGCCGCAGACGCAGCAGCCGCCCATGGTCATCAAAATTTTTATAGTAGGCTTCTTGGCAGTTCATATACTGCGCCACCTCCTGCAGGGTACGTTTCCCGGCCAGCCATTCACGGTGGAACAGCTTCAGTTTTCTCCGTGCGCGTATCACACCATCACGGCTACCATTGACTTTGATTTTCCCGGTCTCGGTCAAGGTAAAACGAGCCTTGCACCAGCGGAAAGGCTTTGTCAGAGGGATGATCTTGCATTTCTTCTTGTTGACCGGGATGCCGCGGATTTCAAACTGGCGCACGATAGCGCGGCCCAGCTTTTTCAAATCTTCGATGTCCGGGAGAATGATGCAGTAATCATCCATGTAGTGCCCGGCGCTGTGCGTGGACATCTGGCATTTGATCCAGTTGTCCACGGCACTGGGCATCGCCGCCATTTCCTGCTGGCTCGGCTCAACGCCCAGCGGCATCCCACGGCCCGGAAATTCGCCGGGAGCAGTATCAATAATGGTATCTGCTATCCGCCGAAAATCAGGGTTCAGGATATACCGCTGGTGCCGCTGATAGATGATAGAATGGGGTGCATAAGGAAAGAACTTCTTCAGGTCGAGCAGCAACACCCCGCCCGCACGGCCATACTTGCGGTAATGCCGCGCCAGCTGCTGTTTGATGCGCTTGATCTGCCAGTGCAGCCCCTTACCAATCCGGCTTGCACCGTTGTCATAGATCATGCTGGGGTCGTAAAGCGGCTCCAACACTTCCTTGCTGATGACCTTGTGGATTTGTCGGTCTGTAATATGAGGAGCGTCAATCCCACGAATCTTGCCGCGTTCGCAGACCGTGAAATGAACGTATTTCTTAGGCCGCCACCTTTTGGCCAAAATAAGCCGCCGCTGCTTCGCTGTGTGGGAAAACAGATGCCGTTCAAAGTTCTGCGTACTCTGCTTCCAGCGTACACCGTTGCAGCATTTCCGGCCATATTTGAACATCGTGTGGTAACTGAATACTTCTCCCAACGAACCGAGGGCGGCACAACGAGCTTCCTGTCTGGCTCGGCGTGCTGCCCGGCGGCGCTGGTATCGTGCTTCATGGCGCTCCTGACTTGTCATAAAAGTATTCGCTCCTCGTACAGATGAATTGTAGGGCATCGTCTAATCTGCTTTATGCCGGCACATGAAACGCGGTAAGATGCATCCCGCGCCATGCAAGAAGCGTCCGTGTCAGCATATCGAAAAGCAGTTTTAGAGGTTTGACCCTCAGGGAAGTACCTCTCCTTTTGCTATGGTCGTCTTTCACCTATGGCTACTCCATGTGACCAAGCATTGCAAAATCCGGGCACAACACCATACGCATTGTTAGCGTTGTTATAGTCCAACGACCCCGACGACGAAACCGCGCAGAAGTTGTTGTTGTTGATGTTGTTGTAGTTCGGCGACCGCAGCCACCAGACCGCCGCCGCAGGAATTGACAGAGATACACCCACTTAAAAATCAGGCTTTCCGATTGACCGTTCCGATCATGCCTTGCAGCAGGTCGTTTTCCCTGTCAATCAGCTCACCCAACTTTTGAGCCATTTTGTCCAGTCTTTCAGTTGCTTTCTTCGCATCGACACTTTTCCCTGAGGGAGTTGTGAAACATCCCTGCGGGTTCTGGGTCATGATGAGATAGCAGTGAGTCAACCGAACATCCAGCGCCATCAGGGATGCCCGCGCTTCCAGAAGATGTGCTTTACGAAGCTGGCGCCGCTGATCGTCGGAGGGATAGATGCTGTTTGCCTTTTCGGCGTGGTCTATCACCTCGCCTGCCAGCTTTGCAACCGGTTCTGCAATCAATCTGGAATACCTTGCGGAAATGCGGGTCAGGAAGTTTATCGTTTCAATGTAAATCGCATTGGCGACATTCACATACTCCGCCTTGCTTTCTGTGCGCTTGGATTTCAAAACTGACATGATACTTTAGTCTCCTTCGGGGTCATCGAGATCGATTTCCCCTTGCTCTCGCTCAACTTCTTCCAAATGCTTGAGCAGCACATACTCTATGTAGTTCGTGATGGACCGATGCTCTTTTGTTGCTAGAACACCGATCTTATCAAAAACTTCATCGGACAGGCGCAGTGTAAAGACGCGCTTGTTAGTTGCCATACAATACCTCCTAACAAACAGGTTTTGAAAGTATTGTATAGCGTTTTTCGCGCCGTGTATGCACTCATAAGACAGTTGAGTGATAGCACTTTCAGTATCTTTTTTCAAAAAATCGCGCGGGGCGCTGACGCGCCCTTTGAATTTTTTTTAGGAAAGTTTGCTGTTTTCCGCCCACTTCCGTGGGCTTGAGTAAGTCGAGAATCCCTGCGGGGGATTAGACAACAAAGCCGGGCACAACACCATACGCATAGTAAGCGTTGTAATAGCCCAACGACCCCGACGACGAAACCGCGCAGAAGGCGCTGGAGATGTAGTGGTAGTACGGCGACCGCAGCCACCAGACCGCCGCCGTTCCGGTGGCGGAATGTTTATTGGCAACTTTGCTGTTACCCGCTTTGAAGTAATCGTACTGCGCCTGATAGTTCTGCTCCGCATCATTGCAATACTGGTGCGTTGCAAAAACCTCATACTCGGACAGCAGGAACAGATAATCCGTGGTAGAGGACACGTTGCTGGCGGTATTGCCGCCGCCCGAATTATCCGTATACTTCGTGCAGGACTTCATCGCCGCCCGCAGGTCAGAGGGAAGTGCAGCCAGCAACGTGTTGGCGGTCGGACTGGTGGGAGAACTTGCGCTACCCAGCACCTTGCTCCGCATCTGACTGCTTCCCCAGCCACCAGAGTTCGTGTTGCTGGTGTTCATCGTGAACGCACCAGACGTAGAAGTCGTGCTGCCGTAGCTGCTATCCACCAGACCAACAAACTTGCCGCTGATCTTACCCAACAGGAAGTGGATACGGTTGCTGCCCTCCTTGCCGGAATTGTGGTTGAAACCGATGATAAAGGCATCAACTTTCAAGCTGGAGATTGTAGTTGCACCCACCTTGCCATTGATGGTTACACTCTTAGTGTCGCCCACAGACCACCAGTTCTTCGCCTTGCCCTCATCGGACACCTTGCGGATAACTTTCCACTCGTTCTTCTCCAGAACGGCGTTGATGTAGGTCAGCGTCAAAGCATAATTCTTGTACTCGGTGGCGGCAACCGTGGCGTTGGTCGAGTCGGTGCCCAGCGTTGCAGTGATGCTCCATGTACCCAGCTCAGGCGGATAGAAAACGACAGTGCCGTTTTCGTCGTTGCCGCTCACAATGGCCGTGAGGGTGGTATCTCCGCAGGAGGCCGTGACCTCGCTGCCCACAGGTGCGGTCAGCGTCAGAACGCAAAAATGTACAGTGGTCGTGTAGCTACCACCGTTCTGCGTCACCTCGATCTCTGCGGTGTCACTGATGGCATCGCCCCTGACCGCCTGAACAGTATAGGTACCCGCCCGCTTGATACGCACCGATGCCACGCCGTCGCTGTCGGCCGCCGCCTTATAGGCTTTGCCCGTACCAGTCATGGTAGCGGTGACGGTCGAGCCGGTGGCCGCCGTTACCGCCAGCGTGGCAGCGAAGTACGGCAGATTGAGCGTATACTGACCGCCCACGACATCGACAGTGACGGTGTCGTCCGTGGTCAGACCGGCCAGTGATGCCGTAACCGTCCACTCGCCCAGCCTGGGCAGCGTGGTGGTGAAGCTGCCACCAGTCGCCGTGCCGGTGATAGTGCTCTGGCCGTCAGTGATGGTCAAGGCGCTGCCCGCAGTCGTAGTGACAGTGAGCTTCGGCAATGTATTGCCCAGCACCTTGTCCAGCGCCTCCTGAATGTTGGATGCAGAAATGCCCAGAGTGTCCTCGTAGGCGATTTCTTTTGCAGTCCCGCCGCCGCTCTGTGCACCGCCAGAACCTGCATTAAAAGGGCCCCATGCCATAAATCAAGCCTCCTCTGCCGCTGATGCGGCTTCAATGATGTGATACTGAGCGGAAATCGCAGCACTCGGAACGGATGCCGCCCGGAGGCGTAAAACACCGGCCATGCTCTCCGTCGATGTGAAATCCGCCGCCCGTGCAACTGCGCTGCTGGACGGGTCAACATCCACTCCCACGCTATCTGCCGCCGTCAGACCATCCACCTTGATGTCGATGTACTTCGTATACCCGGGGACGCTGGAATCGGACTTCCAGCCGGTGACAGGGATGGAGAACGAAACGAATGTTGCCCGGTCTGCTTTCAGTCCGTGCATTTCTTCCAGTGCAGCAGCGGCGGCAGATGCGACTTTGGCGGTAGCATTGCTGGACTGGGATGCAGCGCTGCGGAGCTGATCCAAAGTTGTGAGCGCATTGCTCAAAGAAGTCACCTCCCATAAAAAAATAAGGGGCAGCGGTGAATATTCTCCGCCGCCCCTTTACTCATGAGATCTCAGAGGCTTACTCGCCGTAAATCTCTGCCAGCATCTCGGACACCTCAGCATCGGTAGCCGTATGGTCCGCAATGGCCTTATCGATGGTGGTATCCATGCCGTCCAGCTTGGTCTTATCCGCAGCGGACATCAGGCCAGCCTTGGCAGTGGTCGCCTCGTCATAGGTGGTATCCTGAGCCGGGATGCCAAGGCCGGTGATATCATCTTTGGTCACAGGAATGGTATTGGTCACATGGCCCTCTTCATCCACAGTGGTCTTGTACAAACCGCTGGCAGCTGCGGTGTGGGTGGGATGGACATACTTGTTTGCGCCAGCCTCAATGCCGTTCAGCTTATCCTTGAGAGCCGCAGTGAAGTTCTCGTCAGACAGACCCTTGCCCGCTTCTTTCTCCACATAGCCAGACAGGTCAACGAAACCGGCCAGCACATCATACTGGTAGGCATCGCCGACCTTGACCACCACGACATTGGTGCCCTTGGGATATTTGTTGCCCGCACCCTCAACGAAGTTGTTGGTGGTGGTGAAAGCATCGGTCACGTTGTAGACGTTGCCCAGAACATTCTCAGCCAGAGCGGGCAGCGCAGAAAAGACCACAGAGCCAGCGGGCTTATAGACAGCGCTGATCTTGGCGTTGATCTCGTCCTTGGTGTAAGCGTCGGTGATGCCGTATCCACCCAGAGTAGTGGCCTTGTCGGCCTTTGCAGCCAGAACAGCAGCCAGAGCGTCGTCGAGGTCAGACTGGGAAATCTTCGCCTTGTAGGCCAGTGCAGCCAGACCCTTGATGGCAACATCGGTACCAGCCACGGAAATGCTACCGTTCTTGGAGCCGGTGGCAACCAGAATGTCCACCATCTTCTCAGCGATGGCCAGGGCAACGCCGTTCACCTTAACGCCCTCCAAGACGTTGGCCTGTGCGCCGACATCCTCCAGAGCCTTGATGCGCTTGTTCTGGGCCTCGTCAACGGCCTTCTGCTTCAGACCCAGCTCCTTCAGTGCGCCCAGCTTTGCGAGCTTCTCAACATTGTAAGCCATAATAAGTATCCTCCGTAAATTGTTGTTTGGTGTTTATTTGTCGTAGATTTCGGCCAGCATTTCGGATACATCATCCGTAGCTGCCATCTGGTCTTCGGAAACTGTGGCGTGGACAGAAATAACACCGTCTTTGGTCACTTCCACGCCGTCGCCAATTTTCACGCAGCCCAGCCGGTCACGGGTCGCAATTACCAGTTCACCGGTGCCACCTCCTTTCCCGAACAGAGTGACGACTGCCTGAATATCAGCTTCCGGGATGCGCTGAGAGAAAAAGCGAACAATACCGTTCAAAGTCTCGCACCCGTTCAGGACACCCGCCTTGTTCGAAATAGAAAAGCAGCTGGCAGTTGCGGAACCGCTGGGCCAAAGCTCAGGGGTGCAGTCTGCCAACTCTGCATCGTAGGTATACGCATACGGCATTTCACCCTCGCTGTCCGATACGGCTTTCCAGCCGTCCACAGAAAGGGTCAGGTCGTATTTGCCATAGTAGCCGCCGGAGCTGCCGCCACCACCGCCGCCGCTTTCCTTGATAAGCTCTTTGACCCTGTCTTCCGACATGATCTGGCCGGATTCCTCCAGCTCTTTCAGAGCCTTACTGGTGGCTTCGGTGATGATTTTGGCATGGGCATCCGGGGCATCGTTGTGCTGTGAGATCTCCTTCAGCACCATTTCCCGCACCATCCGCATAATTGCTTCAACCTGCGGGTCAACGGTGAGTGAGATATTGGCTTTGGTCGAAACGGCCAGCAACACAGCAATTTGGAATTCATGGTCAGCAGTACCGATGGCCGGGATCTCGATGCCCCGATCGTCCTGCATCAAAAAGAGCAGCGTGTCCTCCGGGTCGTCATTGAGGCGGCCAAACACACCGATCTGGTGCATGAAGTACGGCTTATCTGCACCGCCCGTCCAAATGCTAACTTTGCGGGCTTTTTCACCCTCATATTCCACGGTGTCGATGCCCAGCAGTTTAAGCTCATAGGTATCACCGCTGACTGCCGTTTCCTCGGACAAGTCGGTGTCAACGGTGCCCGTGCCGCTTACAGCACGGGTGATGGTGAGCGCACCGCCCGAAATGGACTCGGACAACATCGCAGCACCGGCGCTGGTATATGCATATTTTTCCCAGCTCATAACGATTTCCCTCCTAACTTGATGGTGACGGTTTCATAGGTCTGCGCAGGTCTGCCAGATGCAAGCGCCTGTGCAGACACAGCCTTGGCGTGGATAGTTCCGGGCAGCGCAATGGTCGTTTTCATCCGAGTTGTGCTGACCGCACCAGCGGCGCAGGCGTGTGCGCTGACTGCCCGCGGCTCGATAACACCCGGCATAAGAACCGTGTAGGACATCGTTGTGGCGCAGGGAATCGCTGCAACATAGCACGCTTTCGGCTCCGTTTCCGTGTAGTAAATGACGCTGTCCAAATGCGACCGAAGATTTTTGTAGCAGATGATTTTTTGCAAAACCTGCTGATGTTTGGCCTCATTGATTGCAGCGAAATCAACCGTGATACGGAGTTTGAAGTGGTACGGATCGCCGCCGTACTCAAACCACTCCAAAACTTTGGGATTGGGATAAATCGCAGAAATGGCTCTTTCAACAGCCGCTTTTGTGCCACGGTGCCGGTGAACATAGAAGCTGTCCTTGATGGTTTTTCTTTTTTCCTCAAGGGTGTAGGATCTATCGTACCAGTCCACGGCGAAGTCACGAGCCAGAATGTCAAGCAGCCATTCGGGCAGTTCGTCGATGCGGGTATAAATCCGCAGGGAGTCGATTTCATCCTGCCGGGATTCCATCACCTTGGCTATGGCCTGTCCCAGAGCCACCGTCTTAGGGTCTTTTTGGAGCGCAATCGGAAACTGCTGCATCATGTTGTCAGCAGTCAGGCCGTGGTTACTCATCCTCATACCCTCCGCTCTTTATCGTCACCGTGCCCAACTTTGCCACTTGCGGAACCTTGTCGTTGCGGTCAAGGGATGGCGCACCGTCTTCCAGCGGAGTAAAGGCGGGCTGTTTGAGGTCTACACGTTTGATGCCGGCCGAAAGAAGCAGATACCGCAGCCTGTCAGGGTTGATGTCCCTGCCCATCTTGCCGGACTGCCAGCGGATGTACCGCTGCACAGCCTCATTCACGCCGGACTGAGCTTCACTTGCGGAAATGCTTCCGTCACGGGTCAGGTAATAGGTCAGGTCGATATCATAGGGCACTTCTTCCGGGTCGCCGGAGATCACATAGTCCGTCAGCGGCCGGATTTCATCCGGTGAGCAGGCCGCAACCATGGCACGCTTGGTTTCTTCGCCAGCCACGCTGCCATCGTTCATGACGGCATACAGGCAAACCGTACCAGGGCTGGGCGAATTTGCAACGACATCTGCGATTTCCGTGGAAACCCTCTTTGCAAAGTATTTGTAGGCACCGATTGGGCCAGCATCAGACCATGCACTCTGACTGTCACGCATCAGCTCATAAAATTCCTCGTCGTCCGGGGCATCAGAACCGTTTGCGCTGACCGTGATATTGGAGCAGCCGGAGTAGTAGTCGTAGATGTCAACAGCGGTGTGGATGTCCCCCACAGCATAATCATTGCCAGCCGTGCCCACGGTCTGGCAGGTCACCTGAACATCCGTGTATGTTGCGCCGATGGGAACGTACTCGTCTGCGGAGGTTTCCCAGTACAGGGCTGCATTGTCGTCTGTGACACGGGTGCCGGCCGGAATCAGCACCGCCGTCTGGCGGGGCTCGCTGATGTAAAAGCGCATGGTGCAGGTCGCCGCCGTAGGCTTGGGGCGCTCCTGCAAATAGAACAGCTCGGCCAGGCCATCCAGATACTCGCCCTCTGCGCTGCTGGGCAAGTTTTGGCAGCCTGTCCAGTTATTCTGGGCACGCTCGTACATGATGGCATCTTCGACCCACGAAATGAAAAGCCGTTCCGGGCTACCGGGCATCACAGTTTTGCCAAAGAACTGCTCATATCCTGCGACAAGCAGCCTGTCCAGCTCATCCATGTCCGTAGACACGAACTCGTAGGTTTTACGCACTGATGCTCACCTCCACGACGGGCAGCATCCGCCCGGGAGTGTCCGGGGCTTCCTTGAAAGTAGTCCCCATGTAGGTGGCACGAGGTTCAAACCGCTCGATGGCCTCCTTGATGGCAGCGCAGAGCATAGGCTGCGCCACATTTTCCGGCCGGTCGAGAATGTTCGCAATATCAATGCCAAATTCCCGGTAGCAAGGCACTGTGCCTTTCGGTGTAGACAGGATGACGGCGATGTTCTGCAGAACGCTGGTCACGGTATCCTGCTCCCCAAGGGAAATGGTGGTCAGGTCGTTTGCCGATACCAAGTAGTTGCTCACAAAAATCACCTCATTCTCTCTGATATTCCAACAAAGAAACGCTTGCGGTAATCCATGTCGGTGTACCGAAAGCGTCTGTGTGCAGGGTCTTGAATTTTACAGATTTGATAACCCACCGATAGCTGCCATAGACCACATTGCCGAGAACGAACGGCAGCGTTGTCCCATTGAGGACGCATTCTTGCAGTCGTTCCCGCTCTTTGGTTGGATTCACGCCGAGGTATGCGGCCAGTTCAATGTCAAACGTAATTGTTTGAGCATCGGTGCCTGTAAACTCGGTCAGGGCCGGGCCTCCGGCGCGCTGGTGGGTAGTATATCTGGCAGATACATTTTGCACCATGTTCTTGATGGTCTCGACATGGCTATCGAACACGGCAAAACTGATGTCTCCGAGGCAACCGACAATCACGGATAAATCCCTCCCAGCACGAAGCCATCAGCATTGAAGCACGGGAGGTACAAGCAGACCACCGTATCATCAATGGCCGGCAGCCACCACACCACATGGGACTTGTGCTGATGGTTTGTGGAGTTGTCCGCCCCGATGACCTTTTCTTCCTCATCCCAAATCTGGCGTGAGCCATCCATGGTCGTTTTGATCTCAAGGTTGTAGGGGCTGGGGTGGATATACTGGTGATTGTGTTCGCCGGCTGACTCCGTATAGACAATGGCTTTGTAGTGCTGCATCACCGGGAGCCAGCCGGACGTGATGCCGGTGTCCTCAAATTTGCAGCGGACAAGGCGCTTTTCTTTGTTCACATCGGTGACTTTACCGAGGCGAACGTCAACAGCGGTGTTCATCAGTACCCTCCTAAAACATGACGGCCGGAAACCTGCGTGGTGTACCCGCCAGAGCCGGTCACGGTATGCTTGGCCTGCTTCACGATGTACTTTCCATCCCACGGTCCGAAGCTCTTGGTTTCAAACGTCAGGCCTGCAACCTTGCCCGGGTCGCCGTGGTAGGTAAAGCCAACCTGACGCTCAAACTTGTTGTGCAACCGGAGCTTTTTGGCAGCCAGTTCTTTGGCCTCGGTCTTGCTCGTGACCGGGGCATAAACTTCCAGCTGCTGGTTGGTTTTGCTCTTGGCATCGTAGTCCTTGACGTAGGCGATACCCTCAATGGGCTTGCCGTTCGGCCCAACATAGGACACCCGGCAGGACGCATACTGCGTTCCGGCCTGGCCGAGCGTGTGGCTCCACTTGATATAGCTTTTGTCGTCTTTGGTGACAGTCCATGCAGAATCTTTTCCCTCGTATTCTTTCTGGTCGAAGATAACGAGTTTGCCGTCTGTGCATTTCAGCGACAAGCCGGCATCATGGCACAACTGCGACAGGAAGTCGATGTCAGAGCAGCGGTACTGCTCCACACGCTTATACTCAGGATCCTTTTTCGCAAGGAACTGGGACTTCATACCGTTCTTCTTCGCCATTTCATTGGCGATGCCGGATAACTTGTACTTTTCCCAGCCCTTGCTCTGCTTGGTCTGCCGGATCTGGCTGGTATAGGGCAGCCCCGTGGCCTTTATGGTGATAATGTCGGGCGGGCCGGATGCGTTTATGCTATCCAGCTCAAACTCCCCGCAGTCCAGCGCCTCATCCTTTCCGTCAGAGTGCCAGTTACAGGCCGTGATGGTAGCCCGGATTTTCAGGCCACCTTCACTGCTGCCGGAAGAACTGCCGCCAGATTTACCGGAGATCTCGCTGGCATCGACCCAGCCATAGACCCGGGACGTTCCGTCCGTGTGAATAACATGGTACGGGTGCAGCGCGCCCTGCTTGATGATGGTGATCTTGGCCGGGCCAGCCTTTGGTGTTCCGTTTGCCTTTTTGTCGGTAGATGCCTTGTAGTGTGGACCGCCAAGGAACTGCACCACGTCACCAACCTTGTAGCCATCAGAAGATGCGGCCGACACATCGCCGTCCAGCATCTTCTGGAGCCAGTCGGTCATCCAAACGCCCTCCCGGTCTTGGAGTTTGATCTGCAGGTCGTCACTGGCATCTTCCTCATTATCGGTAAATGTCAGCGACAGCAGGTAGGGCTTGATGCTGCTGGTGATGTCCACGCCGTCAAACTCCACAGTACACTCGGCATGGCGGGCGGTATTTTCGTCGCTCATGTGACCACCTTCTTCCACGGGGGCAAGGTAGAGCTGGTTTGTGTCTCGGTATCCGGGAGCGTCAGAACGATTCCGGCCGGGAACACAAAATAGCCCAAGTGCTGCGGATTAGCAGCCATCAGGTTGGGAGCATAGGCGCAACTGCCGAGCTGCTTATAGGCCACGCTGTCCCAGCGGTCGCCTTGCACAGTCGTATAGGTTTTACTCATGCATACCTCCCTCTGAAATCATCGTCCTCTGCATCTTTCACGATTTCGAGGACAAGTTCTCTCAGGCTGTCATTCTGGGCATTCAGGACGTTTTGCAGCTCGGCAGTATCAGATATACCTGAGATATGGTAAACCGGCGAGAGCGATATAGGAACCGTGCTGCGTGCTGAGGAGGAGCCGTTGCTCTCTGGCAGCTCAGCGCTCATGGGGGTAACGCTTGCGCTCTCCATCTCCCGTCTGGTTTCCGAGGCCGTCAGAACAGATTCCCCGCCGTTGAAGTAGACCAGCTCCGGGCCATGCTCACCAACGAGGGCAAAGCCGGGAGCCGCATCTTCCGTACCAACAGCATATCCGGGGATTCCGTGGTTGACATTGTAGCGCTCGTTGGAGCCTGCCAGCGCAGTAGAGGCCGCCGAGGCGATTTTGGCATAGGCTTCCTGCACACGGGGCATCATGCTGGATGCGCCATCGATGAAGCCCTGAATCGTCTCCTTGGCGCTTTTCGTGGCCTCGTCGCTCATGTCCATTTCCGATACGGTATCGGCTACGGTCTTGGCGATTTCGTCCATAGAATTGCTCATGCCGGTCTTGAGGTCGGCGATAGATTCGCTGGTGGTATCCTGCGCTTCTTTCAGTGCAGCATAGTTTTCAACCATTTTGGCGAGATCAGCATCCGAGGCCGAGGCCATACCGGCAATCGCATTGACGGATTCCTTGCTGCCATCCGCAAAACTGGCGATAACTTCACTCAGACCGTCGATGTCAGCCGCCCGTTCGTTCAGCTTTTCGAGGTTCTGGTTGTAGTTGTCCCAGTAGGTGATCTGGCTTTGCAGTGCATTGTTGATGGATGTAGCGGAGGTCGAAACGACCTTTTCCGCAGAATCCCACAACGCATACTGGCCGCTGATGCTGCCGTAGGCTTCATCATAGGCATCCTTGTAGGCTGCAATGATGTCCTGAATTCGAAGCTCTGCATCAGAGATGGCATTCGCCACGTTCTGCTGCTGCGCTGCAACATCGTCTGCGCTGTCGGCGGCGGACTGTTGCGAAGCATTCAAGGCATCGACTGCGGCGCTGGCCTCCTGATACTCGGCCTCGGCGGCATTGATAGCCTCCTGATCCTGCTCTACGGCGGCGGTGTAGTTCTCGACCTCCCGCCGGGCAGTGACAAGGTCATCCGAGTACCCCATGTACTCAGTGCGCAGTTGCTGCACATCCTCGCTCATGGTGCGCCACGGCAGATCTTCTACCGTGCCGTAGGTGAGCTTGAACTGCTCATCCGTCAGGCCGAGGGTGGTCAGCAGCTTATCGTAGGCAGCAGACATGCCGGCATTGGATTTTTCAACCTTTGCCTGCGCAGTCGCCAGCTTGGTTTCGTTCTCAGCGCTCTCAACCAGCACATTGTTGTACTGGTCATAGAGGGTGTTCAGGTATTCCTGCCGGGCCTGAGCCTTGGCATCTGCTACATAGGCATCCGTATGCTGGCGCAGCGCAGCGGTGCCGCCCTTGATGGAATTGGTCTCAAGGTCAATATCATCCGCAAGGCTGGGAACCAGAACAGACAGCCGGGCCAGCGTGTCGTGGTATTCGGCATTTCCGTCCGTGTTCCCATTTGTGGCGGCCTCGATGGCCTCCAACTTGCTGATGTACTGGTCCGCAACGCTGGCGGTCGCTGCCATGTTGGACAGGGTGGAATCGTAGCTTGCGCTTGCTTCTTCCATACTGTCGCCCATGTCACGAGCGGCGCTGGTCAGTTCCTTTACAGAGGGCACCGTCGCATCGGCCGCACCAGACAGACCGGCAACGACCGTGGCCAGCGCCGTGCCCGCCAGGGCAACTCCGACCAGCACCGGGGCAGCCGGGCCAAGCGTGGCAGTAAACAGCCCCATTGCGGTACTGCCCACCTTGATGGCGGTCGTGACCGCAGTCAGCACCGCGAGGAAGCCGCCCAGAGTAACCGTGCCGGCTGCAACGCCATTGACTACGCCGGGATTTTCTTCTACAAATCCCTGCATCCAGCCCAGGACTTCCGCGCCGACATCGTACAAATCCGACATCACCGGGGTCAAATCCTCGCCGATGGCGATTTTTAGGCCGTCTGCTGCGGACTGCATCAGCGTCAGTCTGCCATTCATGTTGTCGAGCATGGTGCCCGCCATTTTATCGGCAGACCCAGCGCAGTCGTTCAGAGCTGCGGTGTAGTCCGCAAAAGACTGCCCGCCCTCGGCTGCGGCTTCGCTGCACCCGGCCATGATGGTTTGCAGTTTGGAATACTGGTTCGTGCCGGCAATGACCTTTGCGAGGTTGGCCTGCTCTTGGTCGGTCAGGGTGTCCCAGATACCGGCCATGCCTGTGAGGATGCTGGACAGGCTCTGCATATTGCCGTGTGCGTCATAGATCTGCACACCGTATTCTGCAAGGGTGTCCCCGCACTCTTTCGTGTTGGTGGCAAGGCGGGTAAAGATGGCGTTCAGGGCTGTGCCAGCCTCGCCGCCCTTGACACCGGCGTTGGCCATGGTAGCCAACACAGCGGTGGTTTCCTCGACCGAGTAGCCGAGGGACGTAGCGGTAGCTGCACACGCCTTGTAAGCCTCACCCAACTGGATGACATCCGTGTTGGAGTTGGCCATGGCGTAGGCCATCACGTCCACAAAGTGTGTGGTGTCGGAGGCTTTCAGGCCAAAAGCAGTCAGGTAGTCGGTGACAATATCGGATGCCTGCGCCAGATCCATGTTGGCAGCAGCAGCCAGATTCAGCACCGGGCTGATGCCGTCCAACATGGACTGGGTGTCCCAGCCTGCCAAAGCCATGTAGGACAGAGCGTCAGCCGATTCACCAGCGGTGAATTTGGTGGTCGCGCCCATTTCCTTGGCCTTGTCGGACAGGGCCGTCAGCTCCTCACCGGTAGCGCCGGAGAGGGCCTCGACATTGCTCATGGATGCTTCAAAATCACCTGCGGTGTTGATGCAGTCCATGTAGGCATCCCGGATTTCTCCAAGGGCCTTTGAAATACCGACCGCGGCCAGCGTGGTCTCGACCGTCTCAAGCGCCTCGACCGATTTTTCACCGAATCCCTTTGCGCCCTCTCCGGCCTCGTCCATGGTCTTTTTAAGGTCAACCTGCTTATCCTTGAGCTTATCGACCTCAGTTTCCAGCCGGACGCTTTCCGCCGTCAGTTGCGTGGTATCCACGCCAGCTTCGTGCAGAGCATTCCCGGTGGCAGCCAAACGCTGCTCATAGGTGTTCAGGGAGGCCGTGGTCTTGTCGATCTGCGCCTGTTTGGATAGCAGCTTGTTTTCCAGCGCAGAGGAATAACCCTCGGTTTCCTGAATTTCTTTCTGGATGTTGTCGTACTGCTGCTGCAAAACAGAAAGCCGCTGACGGGTTGCGTCAACGGCCTGTTGCTGCTTCTGGTACGCCGAAATGTCGGATTGTACTTTGTTCAGCTGCTGAATCTTCCCCTGCGTTTCCACAAGGGCAGACTGCGCAGCCTTGAATGTACTGGAAAAGCTGCTGTTCTGTTTAGCGGACAGGTTGAACAGCAGCTCCCACTCTTTACGAGCCACTACTTACCGTCCTTTCTCGCTCTCTGGCGCTCGGCAATGAGGTCATTGCTGCTGCGGATCCATTGCCGGAATTGATACAGGGGCATTTCCAGCCAGTAGGGCGCGGGCGTACAGTTGACCTGTGCCATTGCGAGCACCTGTCGCCGCAGCCACACGCCGCCATCACCAGTTACAAGTCCGACCTCAGCAAAAAATTTCTCGCTTTGGTGCGGATGGTGTTGTAGTCCCGGATGCTCATAGCACCGATGACATCAACACCGATAGGCTCGGTACACGCCCGGCAGGCCATGCGGATGAGGTAGCCCGCACTCATCGAGGGAATGATCACAGGCTGATTCAGAGCCGTAAGCTCGGCCTCAATGGCGAGGGAGTCATTGCCGGTCAGCTTGCCCCAGTCGAACGTGAGGGATTCGTAGTGCTTGCCCTCATAGTCAAGGGGCTTCTGGAGCTTGTGGGTGTAGGTGTACGGGTCAGCAGCGGCAGCAGCCTTTGCGGCGGCAGCCTGAGCTGCATCAAATTCTTTCGGGTCAATGACGGCGTTCATGCTGGATAGCTCCTTTCACGCTCAAAAAATAGGCCGGGGCTGCAAAATGCAGCTCCGGCGGAACGGCATATGCGGATTACTTGCCCAGGGCCGCACGGACACCGGCCAGATAATCCACACCGTTGATGTAGCAGATGAAGTTGAGGGGGTCCAGCTCACGCACCTTCTTGCCGTTGATGTACGTTGCCCAGTAACGGACGGCGTACTCACCAGAGCCAGAAGTGGGCGTTGCGGGGGCAATGGTGCCGCCCTTGGTCGATTTGGGCACGACCACGAAAATGTGCTTTTCCTTCCGTGCCTCAACCACGCCCGAAACAGGATCCTCATACTGGTTTGCCACACGCAGGTCAATGCTGTGGCGGCGCAGCTCCGACAGCCGGACGGACTGCGGCGTGGTGGTGCGGAATTCCAGACCGAGGGTCATAGCCTCCAAATGGCCCAGAATGACCGCTTCGACGTTACCGCCGACACCAGCACCCGAAATGCTCTGCGTCAGAAAGGTAACATCCGGCAGGGTAGCTTTCGACATGCCCAGATATTCCACGCTGTCCTCATAGACCGCGAAGTTGATAACGCTCTGATCGATTGCCATTGTAGTACCTCCTCTTTAGGACTGGAGTGCGCTGGTCACATAATCAGCGTCGTATTCCAGCACAAAGTCAATCTCCTGCGCCGGAGAGGGCGGGGTCATGTAGACGTGCAGCTTGATTTTGCCCGCCATCAGGCTGGTCAGCGGGTTCTCGCTTTCCAGCATTTCCACACTGGCACCCAGCAGATAACCTGCGCCAACCAGACCGTTCAGCCAGATGTTGGCGCTATCCAGAATGGTGTCGATGAGGCGACGGTTCATCGGCTTGTCGAGCTTGCTCCAGAACGTCTTGATGAGTGTGTTGGTGACGTAGTCGAACATACGGCTGAGCGGGATGAAGTAGTCCTTCACATCCGTGGACTTGGGGTAGCACGCAGTATGGTTGCCCCAAGCGGTCCAGCCGCCCATAAAGTTCAGGAAGGTGCAGATACCCGCGGCATCAACGACAAGGGCCTGATTATAGGTCAGGTTGATGGTGTTGCCGTCGTCATCGCACAGGCCGTCGATGTGAACGGTCTTGTTGGAGGGGCTTTCATAGGGAATGCCCTCGTTGCCGGTATCGGTTTCTGCAAGGCAGCCCGCCTCGACGGTGGAGCCGTGGAAACGCAGATCACCGAGGGTGCCGTTGGGCCAGCACAGGATGGTTTTTTCGGTGTAGGTGCCGCTGTTCTTCGCCTGCACCGCAGCGGTATAGGTCTTTGCGGAAATGTCCACCAGAGCCTTGCCGGTAAACATGCCGTTGATGGAGCCAGCCTTTGCGTCCATAACAGCTGCAACGGTGGCATCCTGGGAGAAGCCGGGAGCCATAATCAGGTCGGGCACAATGCCGAACATGGTCAGGCACAGCTCAATCTGCTCAACAGCGGCGGACACATCGGAAGCCTCGGCGGTCTCGCCAACGGGCAGGAAAATGACCGGCTGGCAGGCGCACAGCTTGAAGTGGTAGTACATCACCTCACAGACGGTGTACTTGGCCCAGTCGTCGTCATAACCCAGCTGTTCCTTTGCCTCATCATAGCTGGTGCAGAGCACCGGGAGGCCAGCGGTCGCAGCAGTACCGGTCGCCTTAGACAGCGGTGCGGAGCCAATGACAAAGGGGATGCCGCAGGTTGCGGTGTTCGGTGTCGCCACGGCGGTATCGGCGCGGCTGACATTGATACCATGATCTGCCATAGTATGTATTCCTCCTTACTTGGATTTGGCGAGCATCCGTGCAAATGCAAGGACGGCCTCGCCGCGTGCTTTTGCCTTTTCAGGCGTGGTGTGCAGTTCGTCCACATTGATGATGAAGTCGGCCACACCGGGATATTTCTCGGTGGCAATCTTCACATCATCACGCTCTACAGCCTCCGCAGCGGCGCAGGGGTAAATCGTGTTTTTCTGGATGTAGCCCAGAATGGACGGGCCGACGTAAATAGAAACGCTGGGCTTGCTCTGTGCAGGCTCGGCGCTCACGGTGTTTTCGGCGGGCTGTTCCGCCGTGGTCTTCTTCACCGCCATAATTCAATGTCCTCCGTTTGCTGCACGGTCGGCAGCTTCCAGTAGGTGATCATTTCTCCGGCATAGTAGGGCTTCGATTCCTCGTCATAAGGAATGCTTTCCAACTTGTGGTCGGGAGAAATATCGAGAGTGAACTGATACCGGGGCTTTCCATCCGCTCCGACAGCGCCCACCTTGCGGACTTTCAGCAGCTCTACCCGGAAACGCTCCATCATGTTCAGGAGTGCAAGGTCGCCCTCCTGCTCGTCCGGGTTGTAGCAGCAGAAAATAGAGCGCACGGAAACGACCGTGCGCTCCTCGCTGCCGGGCTGCTGTTCCGTTTCCAGCGGAATGACCCGGTGGATGATGTAGGGGGCCTTTTTCTTGGCCGCCCTGCTGTCAGGCAGCCGCATCAGGTAGACTTCCGGGGCACGGTAGGCTTGCTCGGTGTCGCCCTGCTGCATAGCCACCGGGAGAATCATGTCGGCCATGATTTTCTCGGTGAATGCTTTCAGCTGTTCAAGCAAAACCACACTGGTCATATCACACACCCCATCCGTTCAAAACTCGCGTGATTTCATGCTCAATGCGTTCCTCATATGTGGAGGCCATTTTCGCCTCGATGGAGTCCATGACAACCTCATTGGAATACATCATCTGCGGGGTAGCCGGGCCGAAAAGCTCCTTAACCGGGAATCTTTTTTCGCCCTGCCTCTCGTAGATACCATAATGAGAACCCATTTTCGCCTCGAAAGCGTGGTCCAGCGCCTGTCGGGCACTGGATTTCTTCACACGGGTAACAACGCGGCCGCTGCGGTCTACCTTGGTGTCGAAAACTCTAAGGGGGATGACGCTGCCACGGTAGCCGAAGTTGATAGAAACCTCGCCGCTGCTGGCCCGCTGAATGTTGTTGACGTTCTTGGTGCGGTTGGTGAATTCGCTGCTGCTGATGGCGTACTCCTGCGTGACCGCCCGCTTTGCTACCGTCTTTCCGGCAGCAGCGGCACGGGCAAGCGCAGAGCCAACGGCACGATTGGCGCCACCGGGAATCCCGGAAAGGATGGCTGACACGCGGTCAAATCCCTCCTCTGCAATGTCAACAGCAATGCCAGCGGCCACGCTGTGCATCATGGTGTCTGTTGTCACATCACTCATTCGTCAATCGCCTCCAATTCCACCCGCAGCATCCCCATTTCGCAGACAGAGGATGCCACATAGTAGCTGCGGACAAATCCGTTTTCGTCAATGCCCAGTTTGCAGCCCTGCTCCGGCTGCTTCCCGCCGATGGCTGCAATATCGCAATGCAACACCCGGCTTACCCGGTATATGCCCTCCGCATGGTCACTGATGCTCTGACGCACCCGCTCCTTTTCGGAGAGGCCGGTCATGACAATGGGAATATCCGAATACTCCTCACCGTCATAGTAGACCGTGTGCGTTTCTGCAAACTCGTCCAGATTCAGAAAGACGCTGTTCAGGTCTTCCTGCACAGCGTCCTTGAAACTGCTCATGCGGTGGGCATCGCAGCAGACAGCTCCGGGGTCTCGGTGCTCTCGTCACCGGGAACAACGTCCTCGGCGCAGATAGCCTCGACGAGTTCATCCTTGGTCTTGAGCTGCTTGGTTTCGATGCCCATATCCGCCGCCAGCTTCTTCAGCTCAGCAACAGTCATGTCCTGCAACTGGTTGGGGTCAAGGTGGGCCGTCTCAGCGCCGCTCTGCCGGGTTTCGTCTGCGGGGGTGTCGTTACCTTCCGCAGTTGCCGGAGTCGCCGCAAGGGCGTTCGCCGTGCCTCTGTCGGTGATGTACGGGGATTTTGCCACGCCCAGCCCGATAAGGCGGCGTGCTTCGCTTTCGCTGACCTCGCACTGTTCACCACGCATGACGGTGTGAATGCCCGTCTTGGTGCGGCAGCCATAGCCGCCGCAAAGAATCTCAACAAGCATCGGTATACTTCCTTTCTGGCCAGACTTAGCCGACCACGTTCTTGACGCGGATCCACGGGCAGTAGTTGTGGGGTGCAGCCAGCGGGCGGGCCTTGAGAATGGTCTTGCGCAGGTCGTTCTCCTGATTGAGGCTGAACTTCGGAACACGGCGACTTGCGATGGTGGTATGCTTGGTATCACCGTAGTTGATTTGGGTGATGGCACCATACATCAGGTGGCCGCAGCCGGGAGCGGTGACCAAGGCATCGGTCTTGGGGAACTGAGGCCGCACCTTGCCCTCATCGTCAACATAGGTCTCGTCAACGGAGATCAGGTTCAGCTTGTGCCCCTTGAAGTTCAGGGTGCCACCATAGACCACACCATGATACGGGCTAAGCTGCTCCTCAATCTGGCCCACAATGATGCCAGAGTTCTTGTCCAGCAGGCGCTGCACCTTTTCGAGGTCCAGAACGGAATTGTAGGTATCGGCACCCAGCAGCAGGTCTGCGGAAGCCAGACCACGGCTGGACAGCATATCACACATGGCAGCAACATCCTCAAAGAATTTGCCGCCTTCCTCGTTCCACTTTGCAGCAGGGACATAGATATGGTCGTTCTCGTGGCCGGGGTTGTAGAACTTCACAACCTTCGTATCGCCCTTGGTCTGGTTGTCGATCATTTCCTGCATGGTGCAGCCGTTATCCAGCATAGTCTGGGCACACATCCACTCCTCACGGCGAACGATGCGGGCATCCATATCTGCCAGGTCTTTCTGGGTCAGCTTGGCCGCACGCTGCGCCGGGGTGCTGTTGGCATAGATAGCCTCACCGAAGCCACGCTTCGTCAGGTCGTCGGTGGACAGCTCACGGCTCATGCCGATGAATGCAGGTTCAAGCTCATGGATCTCGTAGCCCATGCGCTCCATCGGAATTGCGCCGACACGAGGCGCAACAAAGGCTGCCATCTTCTGGTCGCCGTCCATGTACTCGGTCAGAACCTTGTTGGACGCAAAGATGTCCTCGTCGCTGGTCGGGAAATAGCGGTCACGGAAGAAAGTCTTCTTGGGGACGACCCTCTTATAGACGGCCATCAGGGTGTAGGTATCGAAAAAATTCAGTTCAGCAGGCATGATATATCCTCCTTACAGTGCCGGTGCAGCGGCCTTGAAAAAGATGCCGCCCTCGCGCAGGGCATCCTTGTCAGCCTCGGTCATGGTGTAGCTGTCGGCCACAATGCACTTGTTGGTGTTGAAGCAGCCCGTCAGGTACACAGGGACGGTCACATCATCGGACGTGCCGACCTCAACGTCATCACACAGGATGCAGTTGGCAGTCAGCACCTCGTCGCCAGTGGCCGCGGTGCCCAGCACCACCAGTTTGCCATCGCCGGAAGTGCCGCTGGACTTTGCCAGAATGGTGCCACGCTTGATGGTGGCAGCCTCGGCCAGCTTACGGATGGTGCCGCCGCTGACCACCAGCTTAGGATAGATGTCGGCAATCAGGCCGTCATAATCCATGCTGCCCAGTCTTTTGTTCAGCTCAGTCATTGTAGTGTTCCTCCTTACTTTTTCTCGTCCCCGTCAAGCAGCGCAGCGACGGCAGCATCAGCCGCAGCCATGCGTTCAGCCGGGGTCTTGGGTGCATTGCCCGTTGCATCGGGCAGGGACTCCGGGTCGCCGGTTGCGGATGCGCCCGGCACGGCCTCCACGCCCTGGGCACCGGATGCCTGATTGTCGGCCGCCAGATTCTTCAGGAACTCGTGGCCCTGCGCAGCTGCGGCCTTGGCAGCGCGGAAAGCCAGCTCGCGGGCATCGCAAGCGGTCTTGCCGTACTTGGCCTCCTGAACCATAGTCGGGTCGAACAGGTTGGCCACCTCGTCAATTTCAGACAGACGGGTGCGCTCGTTCTGGGATGCCTGTTCAGAAGCGCTCTGCTCAAGCTGGCGGCACAGCTCCGGGTTTTCCTTGCGAAGCTCCTCGATGGTAGTTGCCATAGTGGTATGTCCTCCTTCGTTGGACTGGGCGGCGGGTGCCGCCGGTGTATTTGCAGTAGCGGTCGCAGGTGCAGCCGCTTTAGCCATAGGAATATTGCCGGGCAGTTTTGTGCCCGGTCTCAGGTGCAGGGCGTGGCCCTTGGCGTAGATGGTCTGCCGGTCGGCACTTGCGGAGATCTCCACCGGCTCGGCATCATCCAGCAGCTCATTTGCAAAGCCCTTTTCCACGGCCTCTTTGCCGGTCATGTAGGTGGTATCGGACATCATGTGCAAAAGCACGGTCTCGGAGAGGCCGGTCTTCCGCTTATAGATGGAAACCTGACTCTTATCCCATGCGTCGTTGGCATCTGCGGCTTTGCGCAGTTCATCGGCGTTGTAGTTGCCCCAGATGAGCGACCAGCACTTGTGAATCATCACGAGGCTGGATGGGTTGGCCTTGACGGTGTCGCAGGCGCACATGATAAGGCTGCCGCCGGACATGGCCACGCCGTCCACAATACAGGTCAGTTTCGTGCCCTTGGCGGCCAGCTCACGCAGCCTGTTGTGAATCAGGATGGAAACGCCAGCATCGCCGCCCACGCTGTCCATGCGGATGGTGATCTCCGAACAATGCTCGACCTGCTGCAAGTCGGACAGGAACTCGCTCTCAATGATGTACTGACCCGGAATCGGCTCACCCGTCCACCAATCCGTGGGCTGCGTGTCCACGATCTGGCCGTACATGGTGATGTCAGCGCTCTGGCCGTCAGTGCTGGCCATTGCATAGCAGGGCCGCTGGATGCTCACCATCGGGGTGCTACTCGGTGCTTTCGGCATTTTCTTTACCTCCCTGTGTAGTGACACTTTCTGTGGTTTCGATTACGCCCTCGCTGCCCGCAGCTTTGAGCTGCTCATTTTCGTGGGCCAGCTCTGCGACATTGTCCTCCCAGTCGCCGCCGCCCAGCTCGCGCGTGACCTGCTCATGGGTGCGGAAGCCGTGATGGGTCTGGAGCACGGCAGCCTCGACCTCTTTCTTCGGGTCAAGGGTGCCCTGCACAGGCCCAATCCACCGTGCGCCGCACCATGCAGCACGCACCAGAGGGTCATCAAAAAAGCCCGGGGCGATTACTCGTCCACGGGCCACAGCCTCAGAAAGCCAAATTTCATATACCGGCTGGCAGAAGCTGCCTACCAGCCATGCACGCCGCATCTTGATACCTTCCCATGCCTCCAAAAGGGCTGCACGGCTGGCCGAGTAGCTGGCGTTGAACTCTTTCAGCAACAGCTCATACGGCATTTCGATGGCACCACCCATGAGCTTGCACAGAGTTTTGACGAACGTATCAAACCCTGCGGTGGGAATGTTGGGGTTTCCGAACTTGATGTCCTCGCCCTTGCCGAGGTGTGCAACCGTGCCGGGCCCCATCTCATACTCATTCGGACTGTGGCTGGCGTTGTCTGCCTTCGGGTTGTCCACAGGAACGCCGCCGAGATCTCCGCTGCCGGTTTCATCGAACGGGATAGCGTTCTTCGGGGTATCGGTGACAATCCATGCCGTGAAGAAGCTCTGCACCAGAGCTGCCAGCAGTTCCGATTCCGTATATCTTCGGAGCTGGAGCAGCGGTTCGATGATGGGTGCAATGAGCGGGACACCACGGTACTGGTCCGGACGTTCGGACTCCATAATGTGCAGGATCTGGGGCAGCCCAGTTGTCGCACCGACCGCCTCCACTCGCTGCCATTTGGTGATGTCATTCCGCCACTCATGCGGATATGTGTTGCGGACGTGGTAGGCCACGATCATGCCGCTGCTGTCCACTTCCACACCATCATAGATTTTGTTCCCGGTGTTGGGGTTTGTGCCCTCGGTATAGCCCAGGCCATCCAGCATACCGCCGAGCTTATCCGGGGTGGACACACGGTCAGCCTCCACCAGATGCAGCCGCAGCCCGTAGGGGTGCAGCTTGTCCGGGTCACGAATTTTCACCACGGCGAACACATCACCGCTCATAAGCCAGCTTTTCAGGGCCAACTGCTGCAAGCCGTAGAAATCGTTCAGCCCCATGGCATCACAACTGCGGCGGTTTTCGGCCCAAAGCCGGAACTCTGCCTCGGTTTTACTCTGCCACTCTTTGGCTTTTTCCGGGGATAGCCCCAGTACGTTTCGGTCAACGGTCGCTTTCAAGGTCAGCCCGGTGCCAACGATCTTCGTTCGATTCGTGTTGATGGCACTGGTCGCAACAGGTGCGCTCATGTAGAGCATTCTGCTCCGCTGCCGCAGAATATCTGCGTTGTCGTGAATATCGCTGCTCGGAGAGTTGCTGTTGGGGAAGAAAGCCCGCAGCGCACGCCGTTTGTAGGATGCGCCCGCCTCGCTGTAGCCGCTGGCCTGCGGTGCAGCGGTGACGCGGTATCTGACACTCAAGAGTAATCGCCTCCGTAATTTTCAAACTAAGCGGGCTGGCTGGGGAAAGGAGTAAAAAGCAGCCAGCCCGCGGCAAAGGCCCTTTCGGGCCGTCACCCTAAAGGATCACCAATCGCGCGGGATAACGGAGAATGCCTTGCGGGCACTCTGTCCGTTCAGCAGCGCGGTCAGTTCATCGACCTTTTCCTCGGCATCTTTGATCTCATCGCTGAGCTTGCCGAGGTCAAGACGTGTGAGTTCCCGGTCGTCCAGACGGTAGCTTTTCACGCCACCGGAAAGCAGCTTGTTGTAGGCCACATACAGGTTATCAAGCCGCTTCGTGTGGAACTCCAGCCGCTTTTTGATGGTCACGGTATCCATAACTCACACCTCACCAGTCGTCTAAAAAGTTCTCCCGCCTCCGGCCGGGGGACGGCTGGGGACGGGAGACGGGTTGTTGAATATTTATCACCGGGGCTGCCGGTGCCTCTGGTGCCTTGCCGCGCAGCCTTTTCAGCGCCCGGTCGATGGCATCAAGGTCTTTCGGCAGCACCTTGTAGGCCGCTATGGCATAGTTTCGGCAGTCAAGAGGTTCGTTTCGCTCATGGCCGGAGATTTTATCCCATTGCCACGGGTTGCGGTGGCCCTCTTTGTATATCAAATGCTCTGACAAGAGGCCGTTGAAGTAGCCGAGGCCGTAATCGTCCCGGCGTGGGAAGTGGCAGTACCGAGGGCCCGGCTCCTGCACTTTCAAATCGTCCATGATGATTTGCTTGCCAGCGTCAACGCCCAACTGGTACTGCCAGCACATCCCGATGTAGCGGTTCTGCACCGTGATTTTCACCTGCTTTGGCGGGCCTGTGAACGGCCGGTCGGAGCCGGGAAAGCCCTTGATGCAGAAAACCTTTTTGCCGATGCGGTCATGGCAGCGCTGGCGCACCTCTTGGGTGAAATGGCCGCCCTCGTCTACAAATTTGATGGAAACGGGCAGCTCTAGGCCGTCAGCAAATTTCAGCTTGCGGTCGAAAACCAGCTCGTCCAGTTGCTGCCAGACCTCGTCACTGTCCGGGCGGCCAGAGATGATGCCTTTTTCGATGCCCCATGTTTCCCCGAAGTGACCGAAGCCCACGATCTCGTACTCCATGCGGTCGTCCTGCGTATCAACGCCAGCGGTCAGCACCAGCACACCATCCGGCAGTTCCGCAGGGTATTCCTCCCTGCGGCCAAGCATGGTGTCCTCGTCCTGCACATCGCCGCGATCTTCCCACAGCAGCCCCAGACGGGTGTTGTAGACAACCTGCATCTTCTTGGTATCGCCCAGGGCATTCAGGTATTTCAGCACGGTATCTTTCCATGCTGCCCACTGCGAAACAAAGCTGTTCAGCCAAAAGCTGCGGATACCGTTCTCATAGGCGGCGGGATTTTCCGCTTGCCAGTGAGCTGGTGCCCGCTTCATGGTCACTTCGTCCGAAATGCAGGCGCACTCCGGGCAGAGATACCACACGTCCTTGACCTTGTAGGTTTTCTCTCCGTGGGTTTCGATGGTGTCATACTCGTACCGAATATCTTCCCAACGCAGTTCATGGAATCCCTTGCAGTGCGGGCACTGGGATACCCAGCGCTCCATCGTGCCCTTGACGTAGGACTTGGCAATAGCACTGTGTCCCTTGATGGTGGGTGTGCTGACTTCCACAGCCTTTGCGTTGTAGAAAGTGGTCTGCCGGGCCATTGCCAGTTCCCAAGGGTCGCCCTCTGTGCCGGCACTCACTGCCCAGCGGTCACGCTCGTCACCCAACACATAGCGGATGGGCTTTGATGCCAGAGCGTGCGCCTCGGTAGATCCGCACATGGTCAGGATGCCGCCGGGATAACTTTTCTGCAAAATCGTGTTGCCGCTGTCCCGGCTCTTTTTCTCCGCGACCTTGGCCCGCAGTGTAGGGCAGTCTCGTATCATGGGGGCGATACGGAGCTTGCTGTACTCCTTGGCATCCGTCATTTGGGGATGGATGAAAAGAATACTGCCGGGGTCAACGTCAATGGTGCGGCCTATGACATTGTTTTCAAACTCCGACTTGCCGACCTGTGAGGACGCAACGACAACGATATGATGGATGCGCGGGTCGGAGAATGCGTCCATGATCTCCACCAGATAGGGCGTGCGGCTGTTACGCCAGCGGCCCTGCTCGGCAGACGCTTCCGGGGACAGGACGCGGTTTTGTGTGGCCCACTCGCTCACGGACACATTGGGCGGGGGCCGGATAGCTGCCACCAGCTTTGACACCAGAGCATTCAGACGGTCAACCGCTGCATTCTCACTCATCGTCGTCACCAGCCAGCTTTTCAGCCCACGCCTTGCGTTCACGGACACGGGCCTCATACTTTGCCGGGTCGTAACGGAACATGGCGATTTCCTCGGCTATCTGATTCACCTCGCCACGCATATACTCTGCCACCTCTGCCGGGTCAGACAGAGCAGCCGCATTGATGGCAACACGGCTGGGCAGCGCCATCAGCGCACCCCGGACGGTGTAGATAAGCTCAGAGGTCATAGCGGCCACATCCTCACTGCGGTGCATCTGCCCGGACAGCTCTTTTGCCTCAGCTTGAGCGATTTTCGCTTTGCTGGCTTTGAGCGTAGCTTCTGCTTTCTGCTTGATGTGGTCCAGCTTTTTGGCCTCTGCCGCTTCCTCTTTGGTCAGCCCGCCACGGGCAGTGCTGGCATTGTAGGCCTGCACTGCGTCACCAAGGACAAATTTTCCTCGACTGACGGTGGTGAGCACCCCATCCTGTGTGAGCTGCTGCACCCTGCGGTTCGTGATGCCCAGCACGGCGGCCAGTTGGGTGGTGGTCACAGTCATGTCAGCAACTCTTTCTTTTGTCGGCATTCAGAAACCACCTCCTTTTTTGTAAAACTCTTTGGAAAATCACAGCGAAGTAATTATACAAACCGTAACGAAATGACTGATTTTTCCCTCACTAACTAGCTTGGTTTCGGGGTCGTCGAGCCCGCTCAGTGTGGGACACCCCCGTCACAGTACCTTTTCGTCACCGAACGAGCCATCGTCGGCCCGCTCCTGTCCGCTGTTGGGCGGATGCAGAAAGGCTTCGACCACAGCAGGGTCATACTTGATGGTACACTCGATGCTGTCCATAGGGACGCTGGGACAGGCGTATACGGTTACGGTGTTCATGGTGTCGTGCTCCTTTCAGCAGGGAATGCTCACGCTTTGAATCTTCCTATAGGCATCCAGACGCAGCTCCTTCTTGTCGCCGTCGTAGGTTGCCTCGTAGTACATACAGTCAGGGACGGTGGTGGACAGCCAAGCCTTGTTGTTCTGAAGGGTGCTGCCGCACCAGAGTACGCACACGTCTTTCACGCCGATCTTCTGGAGATGTGCCAGCTCAGCGTTTGCATTATAGAGGCTGGCGACGGCAGCAATGGCGGATGCCACAAAATCATAGTAATCCATAGTGATGATTCCTTTCCTCGAGATAAAGCCCCTGCCAGCATGAGCGCTGGCAAGGACGATTTCATACGCTGCGGATGACCTGAGCCTTGGAGTATGTGTCGTGGCCCTTGGTCATCATGTTCAGGAACTCGTCTTTGGTAAAGCCGGACAGGCGGAAGATTTCTTCGGGCTTCATGCCCAGCTGCTTGCCGATTTCCTCCACGGTCTTGCCCTCGTCAATGAGTTTCTTGACAATGGCTTTCATCGGCTCCAACAGGTGGGTGCCACGGGCACGGTTGTGGGTTATGGTGCCGTACACGTCGGCGCTCTCGTCGCCGTGGTGGTCTACGACTACGACCGGCACTTTGCCGCCCAGCAGGGACAGCAGCGGCTCCCGGCCCGATACAGTCCAGCGATGGAAGCCGTCAATGATGGTGCCGTCAGGGCGTACCACGATGGGCAGTGTCCAGCCGTTGGTCAGGATAGACTGGATAAGCAGCTTCAGGTTTTCCTCGCTGACCTTGTTGGGGTTGTAGTCGTTGGCGTGAATAGTGTTGCGGTCTACCCACTGGAGGGATGCCAGCGGGGCGAATACATCAATGCTTTCCATGGTTCTGCTCCTCCTTGATGCGGGCGTTGTGGTCGTTGTAGATGGTGGTCCAGAGAATGCGCAGGATACGCATTTTGGGGTCTCCGTACAACAGGCCCTCGTACATGGTCTTGTAGTGCTTCTGCTCAGCGATGCCGTAGGTCTTGATGAACAGGCCACGCCAGTGCTCGATGTGGGACAGGGTGTCCTTGGCGATGGTGTAGCGCTCCGGGTGCAGGAACAGAAGGTCTTTGCAGAGGGCTTTATAGTCCTTTTTCTCGGATTCTTCTTCCAGCTCCCCACGCTTGCGGGTGGTGCGCCGGAACATTTCAGAATCCCAGTAGAGCAGAACGAGGTAGGCATTGGGTTCTCGCCGCTGGATGCGCTCCCACAGGTCGTTGTCCGTTTCAGCTATCCAACGGAGGCCCTGTGTGCCGCAGTCACCGAAGAATGCGCACAGCCGGAGGGCATTCTTTCGGACACCCGCCTCATAGAGCCTCATGTAGATCTCAGGAAATTCAAGGTTTCGCTCCTTGATGTACAGCCACACATCGGAGTCCTTCCAGTCGTAGATTGGATAGAACTTGCCGCCGCGGGTGATGCGCTCCATTTTGGTGTTGGCAATGCACTTGAAGCGGGTCAGGCTTTCCGCCGTGCGCAGACCGACAAGCTGGATGCCGTCAGAAAACGCCTTGGAGCAGAACGTCTGGTAGTTCATTTCCCCTGCATAGTGGAGGTAGGGACTGTACATGATGGCAAAATCGGGCGGTTTGCGCATCCAGACATCTTCCTTGCCCGGCTCCCACGTTATCCACGATTCGGAGCTGGACAGGTGGTCAATGACGGACACCTGCTTGAACGGCAGGCAAAACCACAAGAATTTTGCGCCGACCGACAGGAAGTTGCGCCGCCAGCGGTATGCTGCATCGACCATCGAGGGGTAAAGCCCCTCCTCGTCGATGAACGTCACCGTCAGCTGCTTGGGGTCCAGCTCACCGGAGAGAATCATTTCATAAACGAGGTTGGCCATGCACAAGCTATCCTTGCCGGAAGAAAAGCTCAGGTAGATTTTGCAGCCGTTGGCGAACACATTTCGGATGCGGATCTTCGCAGCCTGCAACACGTTCAGGTTGCTTTCCACTACTTTCACAGGCATATCAGCTCACCACACTTCGGGCAGCGGATGTACCGGTGCTGCTCTGCGCCGCTGGCCGCCTCAGGAACAGCGGTTTCCGGCTCGGTAGGTGTAGACACCTCCAACACCGGGGAGGGCTGCTGCGGAGGCTCGGAGACGGTGGACACGGGCTGTGGGTCGGGCGGCGCTACCGGATAGGTAGGCGCTGCTGCATAGGGGACGTGTTCCTCATTCTGCTGGCGGTTGATGGACGAAATCTCGCTCTCCGGGAATTCTCCGTAGGAGCCAATCATTTCGTCCGCTTCATCCTCGGTGCTGTTCAGCATTTCCAGCAGATCGGCATCCCAGCCCGGGACATCCACATCACCGTCCAGCTCCTTGACCAGTTCCTCGATGGCATCCACATCAGTGAATCCCAGCTCATAGACCTTGTTGTCGGCCATCATGAGCTTTTTCTTCTGAACATCGGTCAGGCCGACCATGACATAGCAGTCACAGGTTTCCCGGCCCATGCGGAGCAGCGCTTCATACAGACCGTTACCGGCGATGATCTCACCGTCCTCGGCCACGACCAGCGGCTTGACCTGCCCGAACATTTCAATGCTGCGGATGTACTCGGTCAACTGCTTCTCGGAATGCCGGCGGATGTTGTGGGCGGGCTTGTGCAGCTCGGACAGCTTCTTTACCGTGATTTTCATCGTGCATCCTCCTTTCGGTCAGAAACGAGGTGCAGGACCACAGAGGCCAGTAGCACAAAGATGATGATGTACACCCGAAGCTCGCTCATCAGCGTCCAGATGCCCATGACACCCAGCGGGATCACGAGCTGCCACGAGGTAACAGTGAGCACGTCAATGAGAAAGCCGATGTTCTCACCGAACACCAGATACTCCGAATAGAGGTAGGTGGACAGCGAGGACAGCGCAATGATGGTGATCAGGATAGCCTTGAGCGTGTTCAGCAGTGGGCTGAAATTGACCCATGTGAGCAGCGCAGCCAGCACCATGTAGACACCGAACATCACGCCAGCCAGCACAAAGGACTTTTTCATGTTGCCGTGCTGGGTGCCATCTTCATTTTTGTCGTTGTAGGAGAACAGCGAGTAGTAGTACGGATAAGTGAACGGGCCGGGCAGCAGCAGGAAGCCTTTGTAGAGGCCCGTCTGGATACCGGCAGCAGTCAGGCCGGGGTCGATGTTGACGAATGCACCGTGGGTGTATACCAGCGCGGCAATGACAACGACTGCCAGCAGACCGTAAACAACCACCCATGAAAAGCCATCAGACAGGACGTTCCGAATCATGCCCTCTTTCAGAAGCATAAACAGGAACACAAGGCAGGTGCCGTAGACAATCAATGTGCCTCCGGTGGTGCCGATCGGCGTGTCGCCGAAGATCTCATAGATGCCGGACATCTGCGTCCATGTCTGGAACACGGTCAAAAAGCCGATGAAGTAGAACATCACCTTGCTCTGCATGATGCGCCGGACGGTCGGGATGTACTCCGCAAACAGACCGAAGAAGATACAGGCCAGCGAGTTGAAAACCGCCCAGATGATAGCCGCAGCAGCGCCGTTGTTGATGGCCAGCGTGCGGAAGTTCATCAGGGAGCCGACTCCTGCCCATGATGCAACGATGGAACAGGCGTAGAAAATGGTGGGGTTTGCCTTGAATTTTGCCTTGATTTTCTGATACATGGAAAATCTCCTTCTTTGTGACTGGGCACGGCGAAATGCCCAGCTGCAGCACCTCGGCTTTTCGGGGTGCTACGGTGATGCCGCACGCAAAGGAGCAACGTGCGGCCCGGAATCCTCCTTTCAGGCAATAAAATAGCGGCACCCACCGGGAATGGTGAGCACCGCTTGGCTTGATTTGAATTTTGCATCCTAATCATATCACCGGGAGCATCCGTTGTCATCTGAATCCATATCAAAGCGTTGCTGGTCGTTGACTTTCGTTCTTCTTCGTTGCTGGTCGTTCTTGTTTATTGCACGGCATTACACGCCGTGTGAAACCGTCCTACACCGTCCACCACCGTGTGAAACAATCTGCATTGATTTTTGATATTTTCAGTTTGAATTTAACTTTTGGCAGCCAAAATGTAAAACTTATTTCTATATTTGGCCGTATTTTATGAAAATTTTAGGTTGAATTTGAGTTTTCGGACAAAAATAAAAAGCCCTGCAAATGCAGGGCTTATCGGTCAATGTGATTCGAGGTAGTTGTAGGCCATCCGGCTGACCCCGGCTTCCGTGTAGCACTTTCCGAGTGCTCCGGCAACTTCTGCCCACGAGTAGCAGCGGACAAACCGCAGCCGGAAGATCAGATAAAGCCGGGCATCCATGATGCTCTTGCAGTACGCCTCGACCTTGGGCTTTTCTTCCGCTGCCTGTTCCTCCAACCAGCGGACACGTTCATCCATGTCAGCCAGTTCCACAGCCAGATCCGCCACCTTGTCCCGAACACCGGGCGTATGTGGCATACCCGTCAGCTGTGGGGAGGCAGGATTGATTTTCTGCCGAAGATTCTCCAAGGCCTCACGGTCTTTTTCGAGGGTCATCTGAATGTCATAATACTTTGACAATTCCTGTAATGTCACAGCCTACCTCCGTCATAATTCAGCTGCCGTTTTGCAACGGTGCTTCTGTTATTTTATCACATTTTGCCGCCGGAAGATAGACAGGAAGTCCAGAAATTATGTGGTCTGCTCCAATTTTGCACAATCCCGGCACCTCATAGGTCTGACCGTTGGAATCGGTGCGTTGGATAGGTGGGTCGATGGGTATGTAGTTCTCACAAGACAGGCAGCTCATTCTTCCACCCTCTCGATTTTCGGGAACGGCTCATGCCCCAGCGGGATAGGCTTGCAGGAGCGATTTGTCGTCCCGGGGGATTCTCGCTTTTCCCCCGGGGAATCCAACCACTGCTGGTGCTCGATGGCGTGTACAATGTCGATACACGTTCCTCATGAATCGTGCTGCCGTCCACGGCATCCATGCGGCGGATAGGCCATTTTGTAAGCAGCCTCAAACATTCTTTCGATGCTGTAGCCCCGCTCGTTAAGAATACCGCGCTGATAATCATCTTTATAAGCCTCGATTCGGTCCGCTACTCCATCTAAGGCCAGTTCTTCAGCGAGGGCATCAAACTGCCCCATGCGCAGCCTCATGTACTCGTCCACAGCCAGTCCGATGACGCGCAGCTGCTCTTCCGAAACCTCAATGCGATATTTCATCTTTTGCCCCCTTCTTCTTGGATCTGAGATTTCCTTGTCAGACATTATCGCTTTCCTCCTTTATCTGTCGGAATGTCACTTCCTCGTTTTTCTCCCAGTCGTAAATCAGGCAGCGAATGTCAGTGCCAGGCACGGTATCTTTCAGCCCGTCCATCTGCCAGATATTCCATGAGATCCTTGTTGCGATGATAATAGCCCAGCTTGCTGCAACAGGAGCTTTAATCATCTCTGCCCAGTTCTCAATAAACGTCAGAAACAGATTTACCCGCGCCAGAAGAAGATTATCACCCTGATACTCATAACCATAGATGGACTGATACGCACAGGCCATAAACGCTTTCTGCACAATCGGGTCTTTCTCGTTTTCCCGGATAGCTTTCAGCTTCCTGTCCAGAACGCCTACACGGTCGGGAATTGCAACAGGCTCTCCTGTGGTGGGGTCATATCTGCTGGTGAGGAACGGAGCCTCGCCGCAGGTGATTTCCAAGCACCGCTCATGCACGAATTGTTTCAGGTCGCCCTGATTCAGTGCCTGTTCGGCATGGTCGGCCATCTTTTTGACTACCCACAGCGGGGTGAAAACCTCGGCCTTGCCTTTTGTGCGCTTTTTCTGCTCGGACAGCCGCTTCTGGACGCGGGGTATCAGCCGAATTCTGTCAAGCTGCTCCATCGTAATTTCGCCCATTGGTCCGCAGTCCACGTTGGGGGGCGGGTCTGTTGCCCAGATGATATTCTTCCCGGTGGTCTGGTCTTTCAGGAGAATCGGCAGCACCAGCCGGAGAATCGGGTCAGAAAAGTCAATCAGATTTTCCATTGGTCAGCCCTCACAAGAATCGTATTTTCTTCTTTCAGCCAGTCCTTGACACAGTGGAAACAGTGCTCGCGGGTCTGGCAACGCTGCGGATCACGATGCTGAATAAGGTCACAGATGCCAGGTGTCAAGTTCTCCGTGATGTCTTCGTCCGTCATGGAGCGTATATAATCACCGTTATTCATGTTGCGTTCCCCCTGCATGGCATTGTTCGGGAGGCATCGGTTTCGGCATCCAGCACCGAATATTTCCTGTCGGGATGGCTCTTCTTTGGTTGTAGCCAAATTCCAGAATGGACCAGCAGTTGTAATCTGCATCATAGCATCCAACGACCGTTTCTTCTTTGAAATTGCATTTTTCAACGAACAAAACGGGCTCCAGGCTCTCCGGTAGCTGTTCTGACGGGGAAATCCACTCGACTGTTTGCTTGTTCATTTTACCACCTCCGGCGGCTCCAGCAGCGGAGCCCAGAACTTCACGGGGCCATAGGGCGTATCTGCCGCTGGGCGGCCATCCTCGATGTACCACTTGCCGTTTTCAATCCAGCCCTTCATGGTGTTCCGGCTCTCGCAGCAGACCCACACAAGTTCGCTCATGATGCAGCAGTGCTTTTCTCCCGCGTTCTCCCAGCTTTCATCGTGGACAGGCGGCGGGGTTTTGGCATCGTGCCACGATACACGACGGATAAAATCAACGACCATCTGGCTCGCTTCCCGGAGGGTCTTTGCAGCGGCTTCCTTACCCTTGAAGCCATTGTAATACTCAACCTCGGCCAGCGCGTCCAAATCCGTTGCCGGGTCAATGAGTCGGCAGGCTTCTTCTAGGGTCATTCGATGTACCTCCGCTTGTCCTTGTCCCAGTGCAGCGTGATAGGGTTGCCGCACTTGCAGGGGATGGTGATCTCCGGCTCCATGGTGTTGGTCTTTCCCTTGGCTACCAGCCCACAGCAGCCGCAGGCGAACTCATAGGGGGCAAGCCCCCTCTCAAGTGAGATCGTAGCCCCGCAGCGGCAGCCTATGGACATCTGCGGAACGTGGAGATATGTACCGAACTCCTTGCCGCAGCAGGGGCAGCGCAGCCGCAGCAGCCCCCGTGCGCCGACTTCCGGCGGGCGGTTATTCCTGTTCTTCCTCATGGGAGGCTCCTTTCTGTGTCTGGAAATGAATCACTTCACGGAAAAGCAATTCGTTTTTCTGCTCTGATTCGGCCATGAAGTTGATATACTCCCGGAACAGAGCACGGTCATGCTGCTGGCGGCTGGTTTCGCCCAGCAGCGCCCCGATGGACACGCCAACGGCAAGCAGCGCAATGTTGATGAAAAACTGGTCAGGCATCGGTATCACCCAGCACTTTCTCGATAAGGTCAAAGACCATTTCTCGGTCTTCGGTGGTCAGGAAGTCAGCCGCCATGATTTCAAACTTGAGGCGGTCAGCGTATTCTTTCAAATCACCCATGGTTTACTCCTCTCCCAGCTGGGCAAGGATCTCGTTGCCCTTGTCCATCAGTTCATCCCGCCGTTTTTTCTGCTCAGCCTCCAGCTTTTCCATTTCCGCCTGATACTTTTTCAGAGTTCCCGGCCGGAAATTCTTGCTCTTGCCCATGCGGATTTTTGCGGCAATTTTCTTGTGCTGCTGAACGGTCTGGCGCAGTTCGGTGTCCGTGGTCAGAATCTGGTAGCGATGGTGGCAGCCGGGGCAGGTGAAATACTGCACCATGTAATCGCCGCTCCATGTACTGCGGATGCCGGCTGTCTGGATGCTGAACGGTGTGCCGCAGCGGTCACACTTTACAAGGTCGGTCATTCGCCATACTCCTTTCTGCACAGCTGGAACGCATTGCAGTGGTCATCGCAAGTTTTGCAGCACTTGTCGCATTCAGGGTGAGCAGCTTTGCACTTATCGCAGGGCGTGTCAGCCTGGCTGCCGGAACCATACACCGCAAAAAGCTGGTGGGTGCCGTCTTGCAAAGCCTTTTCATCATCGGCCATTTCGTAACCGAGTGCAGCGAGCAGTTCATAGGTGCTGTCAAGGTCATCATTTTTGCGGTGAACGAACTTGCTCGCGCTTGTCGGCCCGTTCCATTCCGTGCTCCAATAACCCTCACGACTGCTGTCCGTTGCATCAAAAGCAACCGCCAGTAGAATCTTCTCCGGCTCGGTATCGTAAGCATTGAACATTTTCAGGGCATCTTCCAGTTCCGTGTCTTCCCGAATCTGCTCATCCAAACCGATGCCGAGCAGCCGCAACACGTTTTCGTCATCCTCCATGTGCCGATATTCGGTCAGAATCGGGGTGGAATAAGCCAAGATTTCCGGCAGGTGCTTTTTGCACTCCGCGGGAGTCAAGTCCTTCACGAAGTCCCATCGCAGCTCGTACATGAGCTTCGTAACAGCGGCAAACTGTTCTCTCGCAAGTTGCTCGGTGGCTCTTGCGGCCTCCCTCGCCGAGTTGCTGGCATCCTCGGCTTCCGTATCGCGAGGTTTGTACAGGTCAATCTGATTTTCACTGACCTTATAGACATAAGCAACCTTGTCGGCATCTTCCGGCATGATGACTTCCTTTTTTGTGCCCCATTTGCCATACGCATTTACGTGTTCGTGTGTCTGGTAGGTGGCCTGCGGATCTTCCACGGCGAATTTTTTGAGCTGCTCAATCCATTCGGCCTTTTGGTGCTGCCATTTTTGCTGTTCCAGCGCATCCTGCATAGCCCTGTTGAAGTTCTGGGTGCCGAGGGTCTCCAACACCCGGTTTCTGGCTTCCAAGTCCTCGATTTTGTCCAGCTGGGCGAAGTCAGACAGGGTTGCACCGCGCTTTTCGGCTTTCTTGAAGCTGTCGTGGTTCAGTTCCAGCAGCTTGATACGCCGCCGAACGGTGGACTGTGAGAAGCCGGATTTGTCGGAGATCTGCTCCACGGTCTGCCCAAAGTCCATCATCATCTGGAAGCCCTGAGCCTGTTCGTAGACGGTGAGGTCTGACCGCTGCATATTCTCCACCATCATGGTCTGCATCTGCTCCCGCTCATCCATCTCAACGATGGCGCAGGGCAGCTCGTAAAGCCCGGCCTGCTGCGCTGCCGCTGCCCGGCGATGGCCGATGATGATGGTGTAGTCGTCACCCACCCACATAACCTTGGGAGCCCATGCTGCTGCGGCGGCGGCTGCATCGCCGCCCTCGTCAACGCACTTGCTGATGTACTCCCGGCTGCTGAGGTAGTGGCCGGGAATGACCGTCAGGTTCTGGTACACGCCGTTTTCCTTGATGCTGGCCGCCAACTCGGACAGGTCGCCCAGCTCCTTGCGGGGGTTATCCGGGTGCGGGTGAAGCTGTCGGATAGGGATATAAGTAATGTCTGCCATAGGGGTTACTCCTTTCTTGATTCAGGTTAGAAAAACGTGAGCTGCCCGGTTTTGGTTTCGTTAAGAGGCTCATTTTCCGGGGCTTTAGGCTCATTTTTGATAGATTTTTGCAAATTTGCGGGTTTAATATCGGTTTTTTCGATTTTTGCAGGTTCGCCTTTCGGCTCAAACAGCAGGTTCATCTGCGCTATCTGGCGGCGCATATACCACACATCGGTTGAGAAAAGCGGCATATACCAGATGCGGTTTTGTGGTCCTGCGGGCAGCAATCCGCGGCTGTCGTAGGCCGTTGCCGGGTTCACGAGTGTGTCACCGATGACTACATATCCAGCGCAGCCCATGAAGCTGCACTGGATGTAGCACATCAGCCCAACGATAAAGTCAATGTCTTGGGCTATGACAAGGACTTTGTTGTGGTAGCAGATATTCCGTCTTTTGCAGACATTCAAAAAGGCAAGCAGCGTGGCGCCGGCTCCACAGGCCGGGTCAGATACCGAGATAAAGCCCTCCATGTCCGGGTGCAGCTTCGGGTCAAACGTGATCTCGGCCATGCAGCGGCACACATCGTAGGGGGTGAAGAACTGCCCGGCGTGGTCATTGCCCAGCTCACACATCATGTACAAGGAGCCGAGGAAATCTTGGTCGGGGTTCTGTTCCATGCCCATGACCACCTCGGCCAGCATTTCGGCCATGCCGTCCCGCTCTTTGGCGGAGTATTTGGAAATGATGGTCTGATACATCTTGGTGCGCTCCGTGGCGTTTACCTTGTCCGTGCTGTTTGAGATCTCAATAGCGGTCAGGGTGACGAAATCCTCCCAAATCTCCCAGCGGCTATGTTTTCCGGTCAGGCCATTGAAGATTTTGAGGAAATTCTTCTGGTGGTCGTCCCGGATGCTGCGCGTTACTGCTGCCTTTGCCATTGGTTATTCCTCCGTGTCGTCCTCAGCAGAGTCCTCGGACGGTTCATCGTCGAGGTCGTCCTGCGGGGCATCCTGCTTGGTATCCTGCTGAGAGTCCCGCTGAGAATTGGAATCCGGCACATCAGGCACCGGCACGCCGAAGTTGCGGAGTTTGCCGTTCTCCATCAGGTCACGGAAGAAGAACTGCTGCCAGAAAGAGATCATCTTCAGCAGGATGTTCTCAATCTTGGTGCGGAGAACCTTGTCAATGCTGAACGTGCCCTTGACCTTGGTCTTCAGCTCGCTGTTCTCAAAGTACCAGCACATGGAAGAGTCCTGACTGCAATAGCCGGTTTCCTCCACATTGCCCAGCATGTCCATCTGGGTAGCAATATCATTGATGGGGGTGATCACCAGCGTGATGGGATAGCGGTCCTTGAAGAAGCGGAACGTGAAGTTGTGCTCATCGCACAGGCCCTGCAGCTTTTTCTTCTGGGCCTCGTAGTTGGAAATTTCACTCATGGTATGTACTCCTTTCAGCAATCAGATGAAATTTTGTAATCGTTGTTGTGATTTTCAATGGCAGTCAGCCCGACGGCGTATGCCGCCCAGATGTCCGCTTTGAAACCGTAGAAAAAATCCGGGTTCTTGCTGGTGCCTTTTCCGTTTTTCAAATCGTGGGTTGCGAAACGGTCAATCAGCGCTCGCCGGATGGCCGGGTCATTTGCCCGGCTGTCATGGCAGATGTGCCGCTTTTCTTCGATGCGACAGAGAAGCCGCGGCTTCTGCGCCATCTGGATGGACAGTGCTTCATAGAAACGCCCAATCCAGAGGACGGTATCAAACACTTCCCTTCCCACGGCCATGCCGTAGGAAGCCACCATTTCAATGACCGCCCACTGCCAGCCCTGTTCATTGGCGAAAACCAGCTTGTTGCGCAATTCTTCGTTATCGACCTTGCCGAACTCCAGCGGCCTCAATGTGTTGCAGTCGATAACGCAGTAGGCGCTCTGCCTGTTGCCCGGATCAATGGCAATAATCGGGCATTTTTCACTCATAAATACGACCTCCCAAATTCCTGAATAAACCGGGCTTCCGGCCAGCCGTAGTGTTCCATAGCCTTTTTCTGCGCCCAGCGCTTCAGCCGGAGATCAGCCTCCCGGTTGGTATGTACGGCAGTCACACCGTTCTGGTGGCACCACGGGCATAAATTCGCCCACAGGCCAAGCCGCTTGCTCTTATCCCGGTACGGTCCGAAAAAGACTTCGTGCCGGGCGGTGCGATACCGCCCGCAAATCAGACAGGTGGGGCTCTTGCTGAGGATGCTGGGCGCATAGCCATTGCTGTCCAGCTTCTCTCCGTACTCATTTTTTGCCATGTCAATGCGTCCTCCTACGTTCAAAAGACTGCTGAGAAACCTGCTGCATCACCAGTTGAATCTTATCCTGCATACTCTGGTCAGCCAGCACATTGACAGGCTGCGCAGTTGCACCGATGCGCCCAAGGGTCTGTGCCCGGACACGCTTGATAAAGTTCAGCTGCTGCTTGCGGAACTCCTTGTCCACTTCTGCGGCATCCTTGCTGCCATCAATATCTGTAACTTCCAGATCCGGAGCTTGCATGGCATCGGCAGCGCAGCGGCGCAGCTTTTCCATTGCTACGTCCAAACCGTCCTCGTGCGCCCACTGGTTCAACTGCTCATAGTTGGCGTGGCTTTCTTTGCGCAGCCGTTCCAGCCGTTCTGGACCATAGTGCAGTATGTCAATAACTGCCTTTGCGTAAATCTGCCATGCGATTCTTGCAGCTTTGTTTCCAGCAATCTGATATTGCTGCTCTTTGCGGCCACGAGGTGCCCGTAGCATCGGGATGCGGTAGTCGGAAGTGACATACCCCGCCAACCAGCTTTCCCGAATGGCCTCGGCCCTGGCTTTAGAGGGGCGGCCATTGGCATCTGGGGTCATAATGACTTCGGTGTTCTGATTTTCCAGGTCGTGAATCCTGTCTGTAATGCGGTCAAGGCGGGTCTTGCCAACACCGAACTCCTGATGCAGCGCAATGGTGGTACACAGGCACACGATTTGGCTGACAGCCTGTTGAGTGTCATCCATCTCGGTCTGAAACGACTTTTTCACGGCTCTGCACCTCCTGAAACGATCCAGACCCGGCGGGAACCCCAGCCAGACCAGCTTAGAGCCTCCGCATGGGTGTTCACCGCCACGTCCAGCTTGTTACCTACCACAGCACTCCCGGTGTCCTGAACGACCCGGAGACCTACACCCTCGATATAGACCACCGTGCCGTAGGGCAGGATGCTGGTGTCAGCTGCCACGGTCACGCCCGGCTGCACCTTTGCGCCGCTGGATGTAATTCCGTGTCCCTCGCCGCAGATGTGGGCGTATTCTTCGGCACAATAGGCCGTGCAGCTGAACGACCCGGCGTATGTAAGGGTCAAATCGGTCTGGGCGTTCAGCTCTGCGGTCAGGTTATCTACCTCGGTCTGAAGCCGGCCGACATTTTCCTCCGCGTCAATCGCCCGCGTCTGCCAGTTCTGAAAACGGCTGGCGTAAATATCCCGCTCGATTTCCAACTCGTCCACCCGCCGGGAGTAGGCCGTGCTTGCGAGGATGCAGCCAACCATTGCGCACGAAACGCCCACAATCAGGCTGTGAAAAGGACTTTTCCGCCTCATGCCGTGCCACCTCCAATCTGCGCCGGAGCTGCCCCACCGGGCAGGGCCGGGGGCTGCAAGCTCTCGATCGGAGCCTCGGACACCGCCCGGATGAAGCCCGGCTTCACGAACTGGAGCAGGTCTGCGCCGTCACGGCCAAAGGTCATGCTCAGCTCTGCCGGAGAGCCAGCCCAGCGCTGCACCGCCACCGGCAGGGCGGCGAAGATCTCAGCATTCCGGGTTTTGAAGTTCTCTCCGGTGAGTTTGCCCTCGCTGGTCACAAGCCCGCCGTGGGTCATGTAGTACAGATTTGCCGTAATCTGCTTGGCGGCGGTCGCAGCCTGTGCCCAGAGGTCGTTTGCCGAGGGAAGCCCGGCGGCCAGCAGCTTCTTGACCTCGGCGCACCAGTCAACAATAAGCTGATTCTGGTAGCGGCACTGCGTAAATGCAGTGTACAGGGCCTTTTCCACGATTTCATCCGGGATAGCACCGAACGCTTGGATATAGATTTTGGTATCTGCCATGCGTTCCTCTTTGCTGCGGATGCGGCCGTAGTGATCATCAATGACCACCAGCAACTCCATCAGTTTTTTGTCTGTCATGTTGAACCTCCCAAAAGTTCACCGAAAATTTCATTGTAGTCCTCGGCAGCGGAGCGTTTGGGTTGCTGACCCGCCGGGGGCTTGCGCCGCTCGTCACGGGACTGCACGTCACCAAGGGTTCTCACACCCTCGTTTTTCCATGCTTTCAGGATGCCGTTGACGTAGGACCACTTGCGAATCCCGGCCAGAGCAGCCTTTTTGATGGCCATCAGAATGAGGTCATCCGTGAAAATCTCCCGCCAGCCCATCAGGGCATCCTTTGCGGCCGGGGGAAAGCTGCCGATGTTGTCCTCGAAAGAGCGGATGATCTCAGCCAGCCCAGCATCGACGGTCGGACTACCGTTATCTCTTACTCTTTCTCTGTTCTCTATATCTTTATCTTTCTCTATCTCTTTCTCTGTAGGGACATTTTCACCACCATCAGTGGACACATTGTGTCCAGTTGTGTGTCCGGTGTCGTGTCCCGCCTGTAACTCCTTATTTGCAGCATTGCTACGAATTTTACGATTTTTTGCTGCCCAGTCGGTTTCGCTGCCAATCATGTTCTGATAATCAGAGATTGACAGAGTTCCGTCCGGGTTTTCAAAAATCAATCCGATTTGTTTATAAACGGTCAGAGCCAGACGGACGGTTGACAAAGGAAACCATTTGCATTCCCTCTGAATCTTTTCGGCATCGTAGGGGATGAGTATTTCTCCGATTTTGGAAACCAAACAACCGTTTGTGTTGATGGTCTTGAGGCACAACATTTGATAGAGAACAACATAGTTGGCACCATCCGGCTGGCTCATAAGGTAGTCGATTTCGTCCGAGGACATGAAACTATCTTTGAGCTTTATCCAGTAGTACCGTTTGCCAGTTGCCATCAGCGAACCTCCTTAGAACGGCAGATCGTCGGCATCGTCCAGAACTGAGAAATCATCGTCACTACCCTGCGAGAAGTTCTGACTGACCTGAACATTACCGGGATGATCGGACGCGCCCTGCCATTGCTGGCGCTGGCTCTGGGTAGCAAAACCCATCTGCTGGGGCTGCGGCTGCTGGTTCCGGTAGGTGGCCGGTGGCGGGTTCGTCCCGCCATCATCCACGGGCCCTTGCTGGTTTTCCTGCTTCGGCCCCGCAAAATAGATGTTGTCCACCACAAACTCAATCGCCGTGCGGTTATTGCCGTTCTTATCCTCAAACTGCCGCGTCTGGCAGCGAGAATGAACCACAGCGGCGCTTCCCTTACGAAAGTACTTGCTGACGAACTCCGCCGTCTTACCCCATGCAGTAAAGGTGAGCCAGTCCGTAGGTCGGCGACCGTTGGCATCCACCATATCCCGGTCAACCGCCATACGGAAACTTGTCACCGTTTTTCCCGTCTGGGTGGTTCGCAGCTCAGGGTCGGCAGCAAGCCGCCCCTGAAAAGCGCAACTATTCAGCATTAAAAATCACCTCTTTCATGAAAAGCTGACTATTTAGCCCACTCTTCCTTGTAATGGGCCAGTTGTTCCGGAGTATCGGTCTGGATACCCAAGTCCTTAGCTTCCTCGATTGCTCCATCCACAAGGTGAGCAAACTCCTTTGAATCCATTTTGTGACTTTCCTTGTAGACAAAATAGCAGGAGTAGTCTTTGCCGTTTTCCTGCCGGGTTTCATAGAGCCGGACATAGGGATAAAAGTCACATGGATCCACGGTCGGAGGGAGCTTCAGACCAACAGGCTTGCCGTCCTTATCGCGGGCAAGCGCTCCATACGAAACCACGAGCCGCCGCTTCACGGCATCCTCGCTCTCACCGGTCTCCGCAGAAATCTTGTTGCACAGAACGTGGAAATACGCATTTGCCGACAGGCTACGCTTTTCCCTGTGCTTTTTGATTTCCACGTCCAGAATCGGCTCCTGATGGAGCTTGTCCCAGATTTCCCGGAAGTCACCGTTGAGTTCCAGCGTGACCTTCTGTTTCCCGCCGAGGGTAAAAGCCATGTCCACCAGCCGCCCGGTCATGTGGCATCCTCCTTGTCCTGATGGCAGTGCATATAGATATAGGCACTGTTCGGCCCCATGTTGGCGTACAGCCAATCATTGATTTTGGCCACACTCATGTGGTCTCGCAGAACACGTTTTTCATAAATGTATTCGCCAGTCAGCTTCTTTTCTGCAATTTTGGCCTGAATGTCCTTGTCGTCATAGTTGGCCTCAACCATGTACAAGTCATAGTTCGGGGCGGAAATGCCGTTTAGGTTATTCATGTCGGTACAGTAAAACAGCTTTCTCCCGTCCAGCCAGACCTTCCACCCGCAGTTGGGAACATTGTGCTTGACCATGTGCGGAATGACGTTGCAGATTCCGTATCCGTACAGGTGTCCCGGATCCAGAACGTCAATCTGCGAGACCGGCACCCCTGCATCCACCAGCGGCTTGCACAGCCAAGCACAGCAGGCAAAGCGGAGCGTCGGCCGGTTGGAGGCCAGCAGCCGCAATGTGGATGGATGAAAGTGGTCACTGTGGATGTGGGTCAGCAGCACCAGCTTCAACGTCCGGTATTCCGCTGCCAGTGCCTTGAACGAAACCCCGCAATCAATGAGGATTTTGTGCTCGATCACCACCGCATTTCCCTGACTTCCGGTGGATATGATGTTGTAGTCGATCATAACGAGCTGAGGTCAACTACCGTTTCTACGGTCGTCGGTTCACCCTGAGAAATATCCCCATGAGGCAGAGCGCCCTGACCATCGCCGACATCCGGTTTCCCGGTGTGCAGCTCCGGCTGTTCGGATGCACTAGGCATAGATTCCGGTTCGGTGATGATTTCGCCGTTGCCGTCCACCATGGACACGGTGTTGTCGCTTTCAAAGGCTTTGGCCATCTCGATGCTCATAACACCCCAGCGAGAAATGAGCTGGCGAAGCAGGGTTTTCTTTGCCATATCATCAAAGTTCTTGTACCAGAAAGAGGAATACTTCCACATTTCGCTTTCCGGGACTTTTCCTGCCTGCAATTCCTCGTACTTCTGGCGGCTGAATGCTTTGGAGTAGGTGTCGGCGTGGTTCATCATCTTCTCTTTGGACCAGTACAGCACCTTGCGGAAACCGTTCAAATACTCGAAGTAGGCCATATAGCCCACCGTAGGCAGTGCATCCCGCTGATCGTCGTCCTCAATAAACTGGAACTTTGCCTTGCCGGTCAGCGAATCTTTGCCAAGGTACTCGCCTTCCTTGATTTCCATCACATCGAGATCAGCATACTGACCGCTACGCAACGCCAGCTGAACGTACCCCTTGTAACCCAGTACAAACGTGGCCGTGGTGCTTTCCGGGCGGATCAGTCGATTGTTGCGGTCATACTTGGCCTTCTGCTTGAACGGAACCAGATAATATTGGCCCAACTGCGGGGACGGGCTGAGGTTCAGGCTTTCGCCCAGCAGGGCACCGGCAAGAATCGTACCGGCATCGCATTCCTGCAAAGCCGGGTTGACAGCCACCGCACTGGTGATGGAGGCTGTAAAACGGCGGGCGCGGGCCGGGTCACGCAGGGTGTTGGAGATCAAGGACTGGTAGCCCTTGGTGGTGATTGCTACGGAGAACTTGGGTTTCTGCTGCGCTGGCAGTTGATTATTAGGCGTTGCCATATTCAATACCTTCCTTTTCAAGATAATGCTTCAAACCAACGAGCTGGGCCTTGGTGCCCTTTGCATAGAAGCGGGTCATGAAGATAGGTTCCGGCTTAGGCTGCGGTACCGGCTCCTGTTCAGGCTGCACGGCGATTTCCGGGTCTGCGGAGATTTCCTGCGCCGGTTCAGGCTGGGCCTTGGCTGCGGCCGCAGCAGCGGTACGAACCTTTTCAGCAGCAGCTTCCCGCTCTGCCTGCCGGGCGCGGCGTTCTTCTTCACGTCTGCGCTGTTCTTCCAGCGCCTTGTGCCGGTCAGCCACGGTCTTGATGGCAGTGGGCAAGTCCAGATTGCTGCGGTACTCCACCATGATCTCAGCGGCGTTATCCATGCCCTCGATGGCGGCCACGTCGGCCACAATGCCGTCCACAAACGCCTTTGCCTGCTTTTTCAAAGAAGTCAGGCTGTCACTCATAGTGACCTTCGGGCGGTAGGTCAGATTATCCAGCCAGTCAATGTTGGCGGCTTCCACCAGCTCGCCGTAGTAATCCATGAGCTTTTCCGTTTTCTGAGCCACAATACCAGAGGTCACATCCGCAATTTTCTGCTTCAACTCGGCATCTGCTTGCTGGAACGGTACCGTCACACACTCCCGGTAGACCTGCTCAAAGGCATTGTAAGGCTCAAGGATTTTGTCCTTGACAGCAATGCGCTTGGCCTCGTACTCCTTGAATTCCTTGGTTAACTGCGCGCGGGCATCCTTGACGCTTTTATAGGTCTGTTCGGTGCAGACCAGTGAAAGAGCTTCGGCAGTGCGCTGCTCAATATCGGCCTTAACGCTGTGAAGCCGCTCGACAATGATGGGCAACTGCTGAAGTTCAATGACCTGCAATGCGGTATCCTGTGCCATGTTGCATTCTCCTTTCATTTTTTGAACATGATGTACTTGCCAGTGGTGCGGTTGACCAGCTCCATGAAGTCCGGGCCATCCCGGACACAGAGGTACAGGCGGAAATCCCAGCCCTGTGCGGAAAGGGCCTCTTTCTGCTTGCGGGTCAGCTTTTTGCCTCTTACTTTCAAAAAATCACCCCCTCCTCGGCCTTGTTGACAGCGATGTTCAGAGTGATGGTCTCCCGGCAGCGGAGGCCGAAGTTGCCGCCCGGGCCGAACATCTTGGTTTTCTCGAACTCCCTTGCGCTGTACACGCTGGAGCAGTTCAGGATATTGGGAATGCGGTCGGGATGCACTGCCCGGAATGCCTGACACGCCATCTGGTAGTTGGGTGCCCAAACCTCTGTCCACCCACCGCAGTACGGCTGGACATCATCGGAACCGTAGGTGAAGTAGAATTTTTCCAGATCCATCATTCGGCCTCGCTTTCGTCCTTGATGCTGATGCCGAGCGCGAAAAGCAAGAGAATCAGGTTGGTTTTATCATCCTCGGTCAGGCTCACAAAATCACGCTCGCCGTCCACAAAGCCCTCGCCGAGAATCACGGCGTTGCCAGCAATGGGCTGACCGTGTTCCGGCGTGCCATAGAGGATGCTGGCAATGTTATTGACGGGGGAGCCTTTCAGCAATCCCTCATCATCTACCACCATGCAGAGGCCTTCCGGCAGATACCTGGGATGAACCACCTCGATGTAGCCGCCGACCTCTTTCTGGAGGTTATCCAGCAGCGGTTCGCCGAAGTCCTTGAGCTGAATCCGATTCTCAGTGTCAAATACCAATCCTTTCATAAAAATCACTCCTTTTCCGGGAAGCACTCGTTGACTTCCCATGCATCTGCGGCCTCTAAGCAGCGGTCGCAGCCAACGATTGTGCCATCCTCGGCGCGATAGATGGTATCGCACCTCTGATGGCAGAGGGGGCACACAGGAGGGTCAGGGTAGCCAGCCTCCGCATCAGTCCTCGGATACAGCATCCAGCACCTCCCGGAGCTTGCGACCCATCCAGCGGCCTACATCATCGAACATCCCCATGCTGTCCAGCCAGACAAACAGGGCTGCGATAACAGAGGTCACAGCAAACTGCGCCGCCGGGGCACGAGCTGCTGCCTGTTCAGCGGTGAGGCCGTACACGGTCATCAGGATCTTAATCACGTCTTGTTCTCCCCTTTCTTTCTTTGTTGGTAGGCCTCCCATGCGGCATCCAGCATGGCTTCTCCGTCCGGCATGGCCATGATTTTGAGGTAGAGCCTCTTGCAGCCCCGCGCCAGCCGGGCGGTATCTTCGGGGCTGATTTCATCCAAGTGGATGTGTGGAACGCTATCCATGTAAACCTCCGTCGTTCAGTTTAACTGAACTTACAGGGCAAAAAAATAGTCTGGGATATCCGACACTTCGATTTTTAGTGCCTGACACGCAGCTTCGATTTCGTCCTGTTTCCAGTCAACCTTACCGTTGAGTTTGAGAGATGTGGTGCGGTCCGACCATCCCATACTCTTGCCAAATGCCCCTCTGGTTCCGAAAATCTCAACGATTCGGCCCAGCAGCTTGTTATAGCTTCTCTGCATCATTTTCACCTCTTTTCCGTTCGGTTCAGTTTAACTGAACTGTTCACACTTTACCACAACGATTTCTCCTTGTCAATACAAAAATTCACTTTTTTTGAACTTTTTGGCTTGAATACTTGAACTTTTATTTATACCATGATATGATGTAACCATACTGGAGGTGAACCAAATGAAGCCATCAACGACCGCAGAACGTCTGCAAGAAGCTATGAATATCAGAGGTCTGAAACAGGTTGATGTTTTGAGGCTTGCAGAGCCGTACTGCCGCGCTTACGGTGTCAATCTTGGAAAAACCGCTTTGACCCAATATGTTTCAGGGAAAATCGTTCCTCGGCAAGATAAGCTAACCATCTTGGGATTAGCCCTTGATGTTTCAGAGGTATGGCTGATGGGCTACGATGTTCCCATGGAAAGAAAAACTGCGCCCATCCCCATGGAAGAGGATGAGCGCAGTAAAGAGTTCGTCGAACTATTTAATCAGCTCAGCACCGAGCAGAAAAAGGCCGTTCTTTATGTTATGAAAGGCTTTTTAGAAAAGCAATGACACGTTCTTGATCTTCTGCTGACAGATGCAAGAACAGTTCAAGTGCCAGCATGGCGCGAAGCTGCTCTCGGACATCATCGGAATCGATGGAAACGTCCATAATATTCCGCTCCTTTCTGTAAAATTACTGCCAGCAGTTTATCTGATTATACCAGAATAGCACATGGTTTTCAGCCGTTTGTAAAATAATGCCAGAATGCGAGGGATAATTATGTTTTTGACTACAACTGACAACATACAAGGCAAAAATGTAACGGAATATTTGGGTATCGTAGCTTCTGTCATTCTGACCGTTATGCCTGGCGGCAACAAGATGATGGGGAATGCTATCGACAATTTCACGAAACAGGCGCAGGAGGATTTGGAAAGAAAAGCGGCCAAGCTTGGGGCGGATGCCGTTATCGGATTGAAGTTTACCACGCAGGGCAACAACTTCATGCTGCTTGGAACGGCTGTGAAGTTAAGCTGATGGGTGTTTCTCTATGAATCTGAAAGAAATCGCATCGCGCTTGCAGGAATTTAAGAGTGTTTGTGTGACCGGGAATCCAGTCATGCTGAGAAATAGAACAGATTTTCTTGATATTATTTCTGCGTATGGCTTGACTATGGACATGAACGTGTCAAAAAAGACAGGTCTTTTGATTGTGTGCAGCGACTCAATGCAAAAGAAAATCGACAGAGCGGATGCCCTGAATATTCCAATCGTTTCGGAGCAGCAATGGTTTGAACTCATGCCGGAACTTGAGGCCGCTGGAATGTGGAACGGAAAGCCAATTTCATTCGCGGATGACGATGGTATCTACCGTTTTGATGTGGGTGGTGATGGATAATGGCAAAAAAGAAGAAGCCCGCCGGGGGCATTGCCGTCATCTATGCCCGCTACTCGTCCCATAACCAAAGGGATGTTTCCATTGAGCAGCAGATCGAGGCGTGCCGGAAGCACGCTGCAGAACTCGGTCTGACCATTATTGCCACCTATGAAGACCGGGCGATCAGCGGTCGCACCGATAACCGCCCAGCATTCCAGCGCTTGATGCACGATGCTGAAAAAGGCAAATTCAGCTATGTGTTGGCGTGGAAGTCCAACCGCATGGGACGGAACATGATGCAGGCAATGGTGAACGAATCCCGCCTGATGGACTGCGGCATAAAAGTCTACTATGCCGAGGAAGATTTTGACGATTCAGCCGCTGGGCGGTTTGCCCTGCGCAGCATGATGAATGTCAATCAGTTCTATTCGGACAACCTCGCTGAAGACGTACGCCGCGGTCTGATGGATAATGCCAACAAGTGCATGGTCAATGGTCGGCAGCCTCTGGGCTACAAGCGGGGTAAGGATGGCAAGGTCGTGGTGGATGAGCCAGCGGCTGCCATCGTCCGGGAGGTCTATACTCGTGTCGCTTCCGGCGAGTTATTCACGGACATTGCCCGTGATCTGAACCGCCGGGGCATAAAAACGGCTGATAAAGGCGAATGGAATAAGAACAGCTTTCACAGGCTGTGTTCCAACGAGAAATACCGTGGCATCTACATATACGGCGATGTTCGCATCGAGGGCGGCATCCCGACCATCATTGATGATCCCCTGTGGTACAAGGTACAGGAGGCGCTACGAGTGAAAAAACTGAAAAGGAATGGCCGTCACCGTCCCGGCGATGAGGACTATCTTTTGACCGGAAAACTCCGGTGTGGGAAGTGCGGTGGCTACATGATTGGAATGTCCGGCAGATCAAAGACCGGAGATATCCACTACTATTACGCTTGTCAGAACAGGCGTGTCGGGCGCACCTGTGACAAGAAGAATATCCGCCGGGATGTTATCGAGCCAGCGGTAGCACAGGCCATCAAGGAATACTGTCTGACCGATGATGCCATCGAATGGATTGCCGATAAAACTGTGGAATACTGGGAGAAGGCAGACAGGAATCTCCAGCTTGATTCCATCGAGGGCGATCTGGTAGCCGTGCAGTCGTCTATCTCGAACGTGATGAAAGCCATCGAGATGGGTGTGGTCACAGAAACAACTCGTGACAGGCTCATAGAATTGGAAAAGCAGCGTACCGACTTGAAGTCAAAGCTGGCACTTGCCAAAGAGGAAGTTGTCCATGTTGACCGTAAAAAACTGATTTCCAGCCTGCTGCTTTTCAGAAACGGCGACATCCACGACCGCCAATATCAGGAAGACCTTTTCAAGACATTCCTGATATCCGTGTATGTCTACGATGACGATAACAATGGGCACTTAAAGATTGTATTTAACGCTTTCGGAGATAACAACACCGTTGATTTGCCTATTGATTTTGGTGAAACTGATAATCAATCAGCATTTTCCGATGGAGCGGAAAAGTTCGATTATTCTCTCCATCGGTCAACCAAAAAGCCATCCGGTTTATGCCGGATGGTTTTTTTGTTCTATATCGTTATACAAAAACAGCGTACCGTCTTTGCGACGGTACGCCCATTTTTATGCAGTTATTACAGGATGCTGATGCGGCCTGCGCCGTAGGGATTCTCGTAATCCAGCAGATAGCCCGGGTAATCGGCCAGCGGGCTGTTTGCGGTGGTCAGATGCGGCAGACCCTCTGCATCTACACCGCCAAAGGTCATGGCATAGGTAGACATCACAAGGTAATCCTCAGACACATAGTCCTTGATCAGCTCTGCGCCATCAAACATGGCAAAGCCATCGCCCAGATTGCGCAGAGTGTAATTCATGCCAGCCAGAGCGTATGTCTTGCTCTCGTCCAGCGGTTCATAAGTACCGGAAGCCTTGTTGTAGATCTTCACGTTCTGCACGCGCGGAGTGCCGGTGGCACTGCCAATCCAGACATTCTTCTCGTCGGTCTGCACGGTGTTGGGGATATCGGCGTGGATCTCGTAGGAAGCGCCTGCCACATGCAGGAAGCCGCCGTTCTCCTTTTCCGTTCCGGCAAAGCGGGCTGCAAACTCCAGTGCATCCTGGATCTGCTTGCCGGTGACAGACATCAGACAGGCCACATTGCCAAACGGGCTGACCTGCTTGCAGGTCTTGAAGGTCCAGTAGCCGGCTTTCTCATCGGCGCGGATGCCGCCGCCGTTCATGATAGCGATGTCACAATGCAGCTGTTCCACCTCATTGAAGTAGGAGTAAATGCCGTCGGCCACAAAGTCGCCGAGATTCGTCTCTGCCATGCGGATGCGGCGCTTGCCAGTCTCGGGGTCGGAGATGTAGAAGTTCGTATCGGCAACAGCGATCTTCTCACCCAGCATGTCGTCCACAGAAGCGACCCATGCGTTCTGGATATCGGCAACGGCACTGTCGGAGCCTTCGTAAGAGGAGATCAGACGGGTGGCAATGGAGCCGTCAGCCTTGATGGTCATTTCGCCAACATTTGCAAAATAAGAGCCGGTCTGGGTCAGGGCGACAGCCTTGCCGGACAGATCCTTCACCCACTCACACTCCATCTTGGTGTGAGAATGGCCGTCGATGAATGCATCGAAGCCGGAGGTGTGCTCAATGACTTCCTTGCTGGTCCAGGGCGAAGAGGAAGGATCAACGCCCAGATGGCCCAGACCGATCACGTAGTCAGCCAGAACCTTGGCCTTATCAATGGACTTCTGCACAGCCTTGTACAGCTTCTGGCCGTCGTCACCGCCCAGAATATCATAGATATAGCGGCTCTGGCTCTTATCCATGAAGTAAGCCGGAGTAGACTTGGTGAAGGTCTCGGGCGTGGTGATGCCCACAAATGCGATCACGCGGCCGCCGATGGTGAAGTATTTGACATCCGGCAGAACGCGGTTGCCCAGCGGCAGATTGACCCAGTTGCTGGAGAGGTACGGGAAATCCGCCTCAGCCATTACCTCTTTTGCACGGGCCATGCCGTAGTCGAATTCATGGTTGCCGGGCGTAGCAACATCGTAGCCAGCGGCGTTCATCAGCTGGATGATGGAGGCACCTTCGTCCATGGAACCATATGCGGTACCCTGAATATGGTCGCCCGCATCTACCAGCAGGACATTTTTGCCTGCATCCTGATAGCTCTTTTTCAAAGCTGCGATGGCAGCATAGGTCAGTTCCGGCGATTTTTTGTCGATGTAAGTATGAACATCGTTGGTGTACAGGATCGTAATGTCCTTAAAGCTGCCGGGGTAACATGCAGACGCAGCGGGTGCGCCCAGACTTACGGCAGCAACGGCCGTGGTGACACCTGCGGCCTTCAGGAAGCTGCGGCGGGAGATAAGCTGTTTCATGGAAAAACGACCTCCTCTTAAAACTCTCTTTTGTTTTTATCGGGCGCACAGAACCAGCCCGACGCTTATTATGTTAAGCATAACACACAAAACACCCAAGAACAACCCGGAATCGCACAATTTGTTCATAATTCACGGTACTAAGTCGCACTTTTTGTGCAACATTATTCCTCTTCAGGGCAAAAACAGCCCGCATCTGCAGCCAGTCGTTGACTGCAAAAGCGGGCTGTTTTCAAAGGGGATTCAAAAATGGATCAGAGCAACGAGCTCAAATCGCATTGTATTCCTTGAGGAATTTCTCAAGGTCGGTACCCTCGATCTTTTTCAAAGCTTCCTTCATGGCAAGGCGCGGGATGAGCGGCAGATCCATGTCGGTGATCTTCTTGCCGTCGCGCAGCTTGACCGTTGCATCGATCAGGGCACGTACATCATAGGTGCTGCCCCAGACCTCGGGCACACCGCGGTCGATGTCCAGCAGGGTGTACACAGCTTCCATACCGGTGCGCATGGAGTATTCGGTGGTGAAGATGGTGTCACGGCCGGTCTCGGCGAACTGACCCAGGAAGGCAAAGTTGACAGCACCCTCCGGCACGATATCAGGACGGTCGCCCATTGCACGCGGCATAAAGAATGCATCGATATACGGCATCATGACCGGGATGGTGTTGGCACTGTGCTCGGCCAGCTCTTCGATCTGATCCTCGGGCACACCAATGTGGTACAGCCATTCCATACACAGTTCCTTGCCGGTGCAGTCGCGCATGGCCTTTTTGACGTAGTTGCCGGGCTTATCACTGAACAGGCCGTAGACCCAGACGCACAGCTGGTTCTTGGGCTGGTTTCGGAACTGCTGCTGACGGTTCAGCGTCCAGCTGAGCAGCCAGTTGGAGTCCTTAACGGTGACGATGCCGCCTGTGACGGTGTGGCCACTGAACGGGTCACGCTTGCAGATCTTCTGGATATACTGCGGGATCTTGTCGTCCAGCGTAGTGATGGTGGCGCTTTCCCAGTTGGAATGTTCGGGGTCGGAGCAGAACTTTTCAGGATTGCCGAATGCGGGATCCTGTGCAGCGATCTTTTTCCACAGGTCCCAGCCGTTGCCCGGCTTGATGGTGGGATCGAAGCCTGCTGCCTTGTCCTGTGCGCCCATCGTGCAGCTTTCCACGCAGCCGCCGTTGGTGATGAACAGCAGATCATTTTCGGTCAGGTCAATGGTGCTGATCTCACCTGCGTGCTCCACAACCACGCTGCTTGCCTGCTTGCGCTTGCCATTGATATCAAATTTCACGTCCACGACCTTGGTCTCATAGTGGAACTGCACGCCGTGGTCCTTCAGGTAAGTGACCATGGGCAGGATGATAGATTCATACTGGTTGTAGCGGGTAAAGCGCAGGGCGGTGAAATCCGGCAGGCCGCCGATGTGGTGGATATAACGCTTGAGGTAGAGCTTCATTTCCAGAGCACTGTGCCAGTTTTCAAAGGCAAACATGGTGCGCCAGTACAGCCAGAAGTTGGAGTTCAGCACTTCATCATCAAAGAAATCGGTGATCTTCTTATCCTGCAGCTGCTCGTTGGGGGTGAAGAAGAGCTTCATGATCTCCATAGCGCCCTTATCAGACAGGCCGAACTTGCCATCGGTGTGGGCATCCTCGCCGCGGTTGACGGTAGCACGGCACAGTGAATAGTTGGGGTCTTCCTTGTTCAGCCAGTAGTACTCATCCAGCACACTGGCACCATCGGTCTCCAGAGACGGAATGGAGCGCAGCAGATCCCACATGACCTCGAAGTGGTTATCCATCTCGCGGCCACCGCGCATCACGTAACCGATATCGTATTTGTAGCCGTCGCAGGCACCGCCGGGGATGGGGTCTTTCTCAAACACATGCACATGCTCGCCCTTCATCTGGCCGTCACGCACCAGATAACATGCAGCCGTCAGTGCGGCCAGACCGGAACCAATGATATATGCAGATTTATGATCGACACCCTCCGGCTTTTTAGGAGTTGCAAATGCTTCATAGTTGCCACTGGAATAGTACATAGAAAAGCCTCCCTGCTTTTTATTGCTTTTTTCGGCATCCTTGCGCCGTCCTTATGGCAACAGTATACCCCGCGCCGCCGCAGCAGACAACAAACAAACTTTAGCGGGTGTATAAATTTTATACAATCATTCTGTTTTGCTGGAAATACGTACAAATTGTGACAAAAGCCGCCCTAATAGCGAATCGTTCTGTGCTATAGAGTGCTTTATAAACCAGTTTCAGCAAAAAGAAAAGCACCCAGATTTCAACGAATCCAGGTGCTTTTTGTTGGTGGAGGCGATGGGAGTCGAACAATAAAAAATGATTGAGTGGCGTCAAAAACATATCTGCAACGCGCCTAAACACTTGCTAAAAATGTAGTGGGGTTGGTTTGTAACCCATGTATTTTGCTACGTTTACAAAAAAGAGTGTTACCAAAACTGTTACCAGAGTCAGGCCTGTGCCTTTTTGAATGCCGCGGTGGTAGCGGCAGCAAGATCTTCCCTCTGACCGTCAAGCTCGTGCCGATACACTCCGGCAGTGTCCATGTTCTTGCTATGGCCCACGAGCATCTTCAGCTGGCTGTCAGTCAGGACGCTGGATTCAACACTGACAAAGGTGTGCCGCAGCTCGTAAAGTGAAACTTTCGGCTCAAGCCCGTTTGCTTCCTGATAGGATTCCCAGCGGCGATAGAGCGCGTGTTCTGACGGGATCTGAAACAGCGGGGTATTGTAGTTCAGAAGTATACCTTGAGCCTTCAGAAGCTGCACCTGTGCCTCGTATGCCTCGCGAGCTTCCTTGCCCATGTCAAAAGAGCGGATTGCATTTTCGTTTTTTCCGGTCGTCTGTTCCCGGTGCACGTTGATGCTTCGCCGAAGGTTGACCGTGTTCCCTTTGATGTCACCATACCAGAGACCAATCAGCTCCCCGGGGCGCAGGCCGGTCGCAACTGCAAAACGGTAGGCGTAGATATATTCATCAAATACCAGCTTTCCATAGTAGGTGCGGGTGTCTACGCTAAACAGAACCTTCAGGGCGGTGGGCTGCAAGATCGTGCGTTTCCCCATCCTGGCATTCTTCGGGATAGACAGGTCGGGGTAGAGTGTCGTGTACTTGTTCCTTCGGCACCACTTGACAAAGGCGGTTTCCGCAGCCCGGATCGTCATAAGCGTCTTTCGGCTCAACGGCTGGTTTGAGATGGGCTTGCGCTGGTTCTTTTTCTGTGAGCGCTTCCGGAACGAAACGTCAATGGCCTTTTGAAGATCGCCCTCGGTTAACTCGTCAATGCGGATATTCCCACAGGTCGGCAGGATATAGCAGTCCCCGTAACGCTGGCATTGTGTCACATAGGATGTCCCGCAAGTCAGCTTCAGTTCTTCTACCCACTGGGCATAGAGGGCAGCTACCTTCTTTTTTCCGTCTCTGATGCTATCGTCAAGCCAGGCATCGGCCTTTGCGTTGGCTTCCCGCTGGCCGGTGCGGCCAGGCGTGCTGCTGTAAAACCGTTTGCGGGTGCCGTTCTTCTGCACCGCAATGCACCAACGCTTTTCCTTCTCGACCCAAAACGCTGTGTTTGTCCTCTTTTTCATTGTTTTCACCTCCAAAAGGGTACACTTTGACAAGCCTGCCCGGAGGTGGTACAATACAGTTGCTTAGGCTGGTATTGTTCCTCGTGGGCAAGCCACTCTTTGACGCCCTGCCGGTTGCCGCCGGTGGGGCGTTTTTGTTTATTCAAAAATCAGGATGCCTTCCGGCCTTCGCTCTTGCCGGAAGAGATATAGTGCTCATAGTATTTCTGGTTATCTTCGCCAAAGGCGGCAACCAGATCCGGATTATTGGCCTTGTAGGCGGCAAGGTTAAATGTACTGCTGCCCTGACGGCCCTCCTTCATGCCGCTGTTTACGAAATGCTCCAGATACTTCCACTGGTTATCTCCAAACAGGGCAGCCAGATCGGCGTTGTGCTCTTTGTAATACTGATAATCGTAAACAGGGGCGTATTTGCTGGTCAGCACATAGTAAGGCTGATTCGTCGGGTCGCTTCTGAAGTGACCCGAATACAGGGCTTTTTGATTGACGGTCTCTTTGCTTCCGTCCATATAGATGATATCCGCCTTAGTCACGGCAATGTCGTCGATCGTGCTGTTGTACCAAAGGCAATCCCATTCTACTGCTGCATCGTAAATTGCATTCTGGAGTTCGTCATCTGTCAGATAAGTAGTGGAATCCAGCTGACCCAGCGTCTTGGAATGGTCGATCACAGACAGAACTGAGGACGGCGTGTAGGAATCAACATAATAGGCATTACCGTCCTTGTCCAAAAAAATTCTATGCCCGTTGCGCTCTTCAGCGCCAAAGTAATAATTCGTGGCAAGTTGCTGCTGTGCCTGGAACGGTCCAAAATCTCCCATGGATGCAGGAGAAGTCACAGTGTTTGCGACCGTTCGGTCAAATCTTGTCGGAGCGATCGGCCCTACTACCTGGGCCGTTACTGCCGAACGGCCGCTGATCGTGCAGGAAGTTCTATCACCGACCGCATTAAGCGGAACCAGCGTGAACGTAACGTATTTAATGGTTTTGTTTGAATTATTCCGGAAGCAGACCGTGGGGCTGACGCCGTCAAAAGCGTCGACCGTAAAATAGACGTCGGTGAGCTCGACCGCAGGCTTTGCCGCAAAGGCACCGCATGCGAGAATCGTCATCAGCGCCAGTGTAAAAACAACGCCTAAAAGCCTTTTTGCTGACTTTTTCATGATTTTCTCCTTTTCTGTTGGAAAAATCCAATTTTTCTGTGGATTTTTCGCAGCTTTTCAGTTGTCAAAAGTTGTTGTGATTAACGTCGAATGGTTGTATAATGTTCTTGAACATAAACCCAATCGGAGGATTGCAACATGACACGACAAGAAACCATCAACGCCATTCTGAAACTGCTGGAAAAAGCCGATTTCCGCCAGCTGCGGCTTGTGTGGGTGTACGCAAGCCACCTGATCGGATAAGCAACCAGCCACCACGCGAGGGAAGCCTTTACGGGCTTTCCTCTTTTTTTTGCGTCAATTTTTCGGCCATACGTTCCAGCAGCTCCCAGTCCGCCGGGCTCAGGCCTGCCAGCATTTCAACAAAACGCTTTTTAAAGGTGTCACTGTCATCCTTGGTCAGGTCGGCCAGAAAAGCCGCTACCTGCTCCGACTGGGTGTCCTGCACAAACATTTCACCCTCGCCGGTACGCAGCCACGCTTCCCGGACGCCGAACTCCCGGCAGATGTCGCTGATCGTGCGGTCGCTGGGGGTTCTGGAGCCATTTTCAAGCATCCATAAATAATTACGGGAGAGATTGATTCTGTCCGCAAACTGTTCCTGCGTCAAGCCTTCGTGTTTTCGGACGGCTTCGATTCTTGCGTTCATTTTGTTCACCTCCTTTCTGTTCTCTTCAATTCGTATTATATTCCGTAAATCTAACTGTGTCAACATTTATTTTTGACCTTCTCCAAAATCCAGGCTTGAAAAATCTAACAGAGTGTGCTATATTGTTCTCACAAGGTTAGCAAGTCAATGCCAACCAAGTCAACGAAAAGAGGTGAAGAAGATGAAATTCAAAATCTCTCAGGAAGCAAAATCCGCCAGAGTGATTCAAGTCATTGAGACTGTCACTCTGGCGGGAGATGGCACGGATGCGAATCCGGTCTATGAAGTTCACCAGTACTGGACTCTGGACGGTGATCTGCTGGCAAAGAATGACCCGTTCAGCCAGGATGACGTTCATCCTGCTTCTTCTCGTCAATAACGAGGATTTCCCGGTACAGTTCTTCACGCTCGTGTCGGGCAATGTACCAGTCTTTCAGAAGCAGTTCCAGAAGTTTGACAAGCTTTTGGGCTTCTCCGGGGTCGATATCAACGATCAGATTCACATCCTTTTCCATGTGTGCTCCAATGTTTCCCAAGCGCCTTACGCCGTTGAGTACCCGATATTGGTCGGCAGGAATTTTATCTTTGATCAGATCGATCTCTCCGGCAAGGTTTCCGGACGTCACGCCCCAGAAATCCCGAATCATTCCCTGCAGGCAGCGACGCGATAATGTGGCAGATGCTTTTGGACTTGCATCCAGAATTGAGCAGGCTTCCACATAATCTTTTCTGATTGCTTCCGGAATATAGTCTGGCAATGTTATCCCGGTATACGGTGGATAGTTGAACGAAAAAAGTCCCTTGCTGCTGGCAAGCTGTACGGAATATTCATGACAGGATGGACAGTAATGGTAAACCGCTACAATATCAGAAAGTATCGAATTGTATCCATATGGCCCATCGAAATCCTTTTGATCGAAATTATAGCTTATCCTACGTTCTTTCGTATTGTCGGACGCTTCATAGAACGCAACTCCACAATACGGACATTTGTATTTTTCAGACAACTTATAAACATCTCCCTTCCGTCTCAGTATACCGCAGAAGGGAGCACGCCACAACCCACCCGATGATGGCCCGGCGGCACGGGCCGAAACCATTCCGGTGACGCCGCCGGGATGGTCGTGGGAGCCACCCACAGAAAGGAGTGCTGACTATGGCACACAAAAACAATCCCTTGAATCCCGCCATGTATGGCCTGACGCAGCAGGACGTGGAGCGCGTGATCCGCATTCATACCATGTGCAAGGACATGGACGAGGACGCATTCGAGCAGATGGAGACCGCTGCGGCATCCATCAATCTGGTGGCCAGTCTGAAGAAGCTGGACAACCGCCCCGTGGCATGAAAGGAGAGAACCACATGAACAACAACAAAAAGCCCAGCTTCGACGAGATCATGAACGCAGTTATCGGCACCGTGCTGCCCGCCGAAAAGAAGGAGGAATAAAATGTTGAACACATCAACCATTCGCGGCACCTTCCGGCAGATTCCGTACTGGAAGCTGCGGGGCCGGTTCCACAGCTGCGGGTTCCGGGATCAGGAGATTGCAAATGCAATCGGCATCGGAACTGACACAATGAGCAAGCGGATGAACGGGAAGCAGCCTTGGACAAGCACTGAGATCGCAGAAATTTGCAAGACGCTTGATATCCTGCAGGATGAAATCGGGGAGCTGTTCTTCCCTACTGTTGAGAAAGGAGAATCCGCATGAGCAAACCTTACACCCTTGCATCCGAGCGGACCGATGCGCCCACCGGATGCGCATACGTGGCACCGACGTTCTGGAACAAGTGGTTCCGCTGGGATGGAAGCCGGGCATCCGGCTGCTACCAGCTGGGCGGGCAGGTCAAGGACGAAAACCACACCGGCCTGCAGATTTTTTCAGATGGCGAATGGCACCCGGTCGTTGGATGGACATTGGACAACTGCGGCCCCGCAACTGACTATCAGGAGGTAGGAGCATGAAGCTTGAAAGTGAATACGTTCTGCGGTCTGCCGCTATTTTGGCGCATTCAGCGCTTGATGATGCCAGTGCCGTAAACTCTGCGCTTCAATATGGCGGGACGCCCGACCAGATGGCTGCCGTAAAGAAAACTGCTCAGGCGGCCGATGATGCAATCGATCATGTGCAGAACCTTCTCTATATTTTAGCTAATTTGGAGGGCATATCCTTATGAAAATCAAATCCGGCGTGTGGTACTGGCTGGCCGTGGCCAGCGGGGCCGTGGGCCTGCTGTATGGCCTGGGTCTGGAGGGCAGCTTCCAGACCGGCGGCACCGTTTCGGATGCCGACTTCATCACGGCCATGGTGCTGATCCTGCTGGCGATCTTCTTTATGCGGCTGGGCTTCTACGCCGCCGATCAGGAGAAAAAGCGGAGCAAGAAGGTGCACCAGCAGCCCCGCAACACCGTGAAGAGCGGCAGGAAGGCGGGCTGACACCACCCATGAATAAAGGAAAGCACTTTACCCGCGTTTGTTTGGACTGCGGCAAGGTGATGGAAAATGTTGCTGGCAACCTGCGCTTTTGCGCTTCCTGCCGCAGAGAGCGCCACAACCAATATTGCAGGGATTACAGGGCGCATAATGAAAAACCTGCCCGCGTCATGTGGTACACCGTCTGGGACGCAAAGACCGGCGATCTGCTGGCATCCGGCACGTCCGAGATGTGTGCCCGGCGGCTGGGCTACAAGAGCGCGAACAGCTTTGCGTCTGCCGTCAGCCATGGACTCAGCGGCAGCCATCGAACTTACAAGTACACATTTGCGCGGGAACGTATCGACCGCAGCGAGGTGGACAGCCTGCCGCCGGTACGCACTATACGAAAAAAGCCCGCCGGTGCGCCAACACCGACGAGCTGCAAGGGATGATGAGTTTGAACGACTTCATCACCCCGATGATATCACAAAATCGGAGGTTTTACAATGAAAGGAATTTTGATCGAACCGGGCAAAGAGCCCGTAGTCACCACCCTGCCGGACACGCTACAGGGCATCGAAGCACTGCTGCGGTGCCCCTGTGAGCAGAAAGTCCTGCCACGCACCCCGGCAGTGCTGGTGTACGGCATCATGGGCAGAGACCTGAACCGTATCTATCGCGGCCAGCATATCTACGGCCCTATCCTCTGCTATGGCTGGAAGGGCAACAACATCCAGCCCATGAGCAAGGATGTGCAGGCCGAGATGCTGGACCGCCTCAAGGACACGGAGGTGCGGGTATGACGGACTACACCATCAGCTGCAAGCTTTCCAACGAAACGGTTTATGCCTGTTACCGTGGCCGGTTCTGGCGCTGGGACGGCAGCATTTGGAAAGAAAGCCACCTCATGACGCAGAAATTCGAGCGGGCCAAGGCAGCAGACAAGAAGCTGACTCCGCAGGCATTCCTGACCAACGGCGCGGAGTTCGCCCCGTTGGATGAGTACGAAATCGACTGCGCAATGCTGGACGCGTTGGAAAATGCCAAGCCCTGCAAGAACGCGCCCATTGAACCGGTGGAAGAACACCCTACCCCATCCGCGCAGTGTTCGGATGCTGCCACTGCTGCGGAAAGCCAAACTGCGGCATCCCCGGCAGCGCCGGAGGGGTCAAGCCCTACGACGGAACTGGCGACTGCTGCCGACGCACCCGGTGTTCCGGTCAGTGCAGACGAAAACGCGCCTGTGCCCTCGAGTACCGCTCCTACTTTTGACTTTGGCGCAGACGACCAGACAAACGCCCTGTTGTTGCAGGATGCGCAGACCTTCATCACCGGCAACATGGCCCGCATTATGGCCGCAAAGCACGCTCACGACCTGACCGCAAACCACTATCAGGGCAGCTGGGGCAAATGGTGTGCAACCGTCGGCATCAGCCGGGACACCGGTGACAACATGGTGAGAGTTGCCGAACAGTTCGGCAACATCCAGCTGGAAGGCAAGTCCATTCTGGACGTTCAGCCCCTGAAGCTGCTGTATGCAGCGGCCAAGCCCAGCACCCCGGAGGTAGTCAAGCAGGCCGTTTTTACCGGCGACATCACTACTTACAAAGAGTATCAGGAACTCATGGCCCAGCTCAAGGCCGAAAAAGAGCGCGCCGACTCCGCCGAAAAGTCCGCTCAGAACGCCCGCAAGGAAAATGCCTATTTCAAGGAGCTGGTGAAAAGCGCCGAAGCCCAGACCCATAAGGATGCGGAAAAGCGGGAAGAAGCAGAAAGCCGCTATGAATCCGCTCTTGCCGACATCCGCGGCCTGAAAGAACAGAACGCCGAGCTTCAGCAGAGCTACCACGATGCAGACGAGGGTCGCATTGCTGCCCGGCTCCAGTGCCAGAAGGCCGAAGGCGAGCGCGACAAGGCCGAAGCCCGGGCCAAAAATGCCGAGGGCCAGCTTTCCGGTTCCCGGCAGGTGGCCGAAGCGGCCAAGCTCCGGGCCGACAAGTTGCAGGAAGAAAATGCGGCCCTGAAAAAGCAACCCATCGCCGCCGTGATCGACGAAGAAGAGGTAGACCGGCGGGCCAAAGCTCTGGCTCACCAGTGGGACGAGGAAGAACTGGACCGCCTGGCAGCAGAAAAGGCTTGGGGCCTTGCAGATGCCCGGAATTCCGAACTTGCCAAGGATAACACTTCCCTGCGCAAACAGCTGGCCACACTCCAAGCCCGCGCCAATGACAATACACAGGCCGATTTTGAGACCGCCAACTACTGCGCCAGCCTGTTCCGTTCGGCATGGGACACCTGCAAAGGCAGCTATTCCCGCCTGACCGGTGAAGATCTGGAGAGCACCTTCCAGACCCTGTGCGGCGCACTGAACAGCATCATGGAAGAAGCTTCCCTGCTCTGCCGTCAGCCCGCAGATTATGACGGAGGTGCAGCTGATGAACCCGATGTATGATCTTGCACTGGACGGCTACGGCCCGCCGCTGGAGCCGCCCGACAACTATTACTTTTTGCCACGCGAACAGGAAGCAGAACAGGAGGACCCCGAAAATGACGAATGAATTGACCGTCCGGGTGGAACACCCGGAACTCCCTGCGATCCGGTGGAACGAAGCCGAGGTGCAGCAGAATCTGACCGAAATGCTGGCCGCCTACACCGGCCGCGTCTACACCCCGGAGACCATCAAGGATGCCAAGGCCGACCGCGCCGCTGTAAACAAGCTGGACAAACAGCTCAGCGATGCCGCCCGCAGCGCCAAGGCTTTTTACATGAAGCCGTTGGAAGAGTTCTTACAGAGTGCCAAGCAGATGCAGGGCCAGTGTAAGGCTGTATCCGGCGCAATCGATGCTCAGGTCAAGGCTGTGGAGGAAGCCGAGCGGCAGGATAAGCAGGACGCGCTGCGGGCTGTCTATGCCGACTGCATCGGAGAGTTGCTGGATCTTATTCCCTTCGACCGCCTGCTTGTGCCCCAGTGGCTGAACAAAACTTACGATCTGGCAAAGGCCAGCCGGGAGCTGCGCCGGGATGTTGAAACCCGGCGGAAAGAGTTGAAAATCATTCAGGACACCTGCGGCGAAGATGCTGAAGCCTGCAAGCTGGGATATCTTCGTGTGCTGGATCTGAACGCCGCGCTTGCCGAACACCTGCGCCTGCAGGACAACCGGGAAAAGCTGCGCCGGGCAGAAGCAGAAAGGCAGGCCGCAGAACGTGCCCGCGCAGCCGCGCCGGCAATCATCCCTCCCACCGAGGAAGAGCGTCAGCTCAAGGTGGAAGCTGAACAGAGCGCCCAGAACAACGCCTTTATCACCGCTTCCGGTCGGCTGGACTGTGAAGTTCTGCAGCGCTTTGCAGCACCTGCACAGCCGGAACCCCCTGCCCGCAAGCAGTATCGTTTCTGGGTGGAGTTCACCCGCGAGGATATCGCATGGTTCAAGCAGGGAGCCGCAGAGCGCGGTTTCCTCTATGGTTCTATCAAATAATTTTGGAGGTATTTACTTATGGCACTCACTCGTTCCGGCGCACCCGCGCCTACTTCGTCCGTTTCCAACGCACAGGCTTCGGCAAACCGTTCCATTCAGAATGCCAACCGTGCAGGCAGCGCCGCTATGCAGGCCGCGTCTCCGTCCGTGCCTGTGGAGATCACCGGTGCCGATGGTCAGCACTTCACCGTGAGCTTTGGAGACGTGCGCAATTTCATTTGCCCCAAGGCTACTGACGCCGAATGCAAGATTTTTTTGGAGACCTGCAAGCAGTATCACCTGAACCCTTTCACCAAGGAAGCCTATCTGATTCACTACGACAACAAGAACGAGGATACCGCAAGCACCATCGTGCTGGGCAAGAACTGCTATATGCAGATGGCTGAGCGTCACCCTGCTTATGATGGTTTTGAAGCCGGTGTGATCGTGCTGACCGCAGATGGCCAGCTGCTGAACCGTGAGGGATCTATTGTCTATGATGGAGACGGCGGCGAGACCCTTCTGGGTGGCTGGGCGAAGGTCTACCGCAAGGATCGCACCCGCGCCAGCTATGAGGAAGTCAAGCTCAGCGAGTACGATACCGGCAAATCCCTCTGGAGCAGTAAAAAGGCTACCATGATCCGCAAGGTGGCGCTGGTGCACGCCCTGCGTGAGGCTTTCCCGTCTACTTTTGGCGCTCTGTACGATGAAAGTGAGGTCTCTGTCCATGTAGATGCCGAAAGCACCGCCCGCGAAGTAGCTGAGGATCTGCCAGTGCTGGATCCATTTGCAGGCTCCCACCGTCACCGCAAGACGGCAGGCACCCTGATCCCTGCCCCGGATGCACCCTCTGCAGAGGAAAGCGCCGATGATCCGTTTGGTGGTGATGATGCATGATCGTCCAGACCAAGAACGGCATCATGCTGCACGGTGAAATCGCCAAAGACCCGGTACTTCGGGATGTAGGACAAAAGCGCGTGCTGAAATTTGACTTGAAAGCCAGCCGCACACAGGATGAATCCGGAAAATGGCAGAGCTTTTTTGTGGGCGTGAACCTCTGGCATGGCATCGATCAGTGGGACGGCATGCTGCAGAAAGGCGATCAGGTCACGGTTTTTGCTCAAAAGCTGAAAGAGCGGGAGTATAACGGCAAAGTCTATTACGACGTGGACGCGGATGATGTTCAGCCCGGCGGGCTTGTAACGTTCCGCTGGCTGCAGCAGATGATTGACCTGATGGCACAGCCCGGCCCTCCGCCAGAACCTGCAGAGCCTGAAGCAGTCCCGGCAGACCTTCAGGGTGCGCAGATGTACCCCGGTGAAGCTCTTGCGGATTACGCACCGCGTAGCACTGCTGCACCCGAAGCAGCCCCCTCTGCCGAGTATGACCTCATCAACGATGATGCCGACGACCTGCCGTTCTGACCTCGCAAGCTGTGCTATCCGGCTATACGGGCATTTCACACGAAAGGAGGTCGGGCTGTGGGCATCGACACAACACGCGGCTTCGTAGCATTTCCCCGCGGTCTGATCGACTGGGAATGGTATACCGAACCCAACACCGCCCGCCTGTTCTTTCATCTGCTGCTCACGGCCAACTGGCAGGAAAAGCAGTGGCAGGGCATCACCATCCACCCCGGAGAACTGGTTACAAGCCAATCTCAGCTGGCAAAACAGCTGAATTTGTCAATTCGGAATGTTCGGACTGCTTTGGAGCACTTGCAGGCGACAGGCTATGTGACAGTCAGAACCGGGCCAAAATACAGCGTTGTTTCAATCAATAATTATAATTTGCTCGTTGGTGCTGACAGGCAAAGTGACAGTCAGGCGACAGGCAACCGACAGGCTGCCGACAACAACTTAACAAATATAACAAAGAAACCATTAAAACAATCGTCGTCTGCGCGTGCGCGCGAGACTGCCGGGACGAGGACGACGACCCATCCTGCAGTGGATGAATTTGAATCCTGTATCTGCAAGCTGAGTGCCACCAGTAAAGCTGAGCTGATGGCCTACGCGGATCGGCTGGGTTCAGAACTGGTCTCTGCCGTGATCCTGAAGTGTTCTGATCTGGGCGGGCACAGCTGGGCCTATGTCCGCAAGGCGCTGGCAGAAGCTGAATCGCAAGGGTGCAGGTCTGCCGAGGAGTACCGCCTGACGAATCCGATCGGAGCCGGACGGAATAAACGTGTAGACCGAACCGAGCCTAGCGGGAACGACTGGCTGAAGAATGCCACGCGGCGCAGGCCGCTGATAAAAAAAGAAGCAGCAAAGGAGGACGCATCCGATGTATCGGAACCCTGAACACTACCCGGACCCGACGGCGGGTGCCGCCCTCTGTCAGCTGCGCAGAAAGGAGAACCGTTTGAATACCGGAAAACAGTTTGAAGCGGACTGGAAGAAGTCCATGCCGCCGGATGCCTGGTGCTATCGGCTGAAGGACAGCGCCGCTACCTACTACGGCGGCAACGAAAACTTGAGCTTCTCTGTGGACAACATCTGTGACTTCGACGTCTACCGTTACCCCATGCACCACTATTTTGAACTCAAGACCATCGAAACACCCAGCATCCCGCTGACGAAGATCTTTGGAAGCTTTGACCGGGACAAACAGAAATATCATAAGCTCAAACATATCACCGACATGGTCGCTGCGGCTTCCTACAAGGGCCAGACGGCCCATGTGGTGATAAACTACCGCGGCAAGGTGAACCGCACCTTTGCCGTGCCCGCCAGCGCTGTGCTGGAGTACATGCAGACCCAGACCCGCAAAAGTATCCCGTGGCAGTGGGCCGCCCTCAACGGCATTGAGGTGGAGCAGCACCTGCTGCGGGTCCACTGGCGGTATAATGTGGATGGGCTGTTGAAAAAATTGGAAGGAGATAAAACGAATGAGTCGTCCTCGTTATGATTGGTGGGCCTATGTCAAAGGAATGATTCGGCGTTATCCGAGCCTTTGTGCAGAGGAAAAAGCGTTACATGATATCAGCATATCCCCTGACTTGAGTGGACTTCCTCATGGAACTGGTAAACACTCCGATCCTGTGGCAAATGCAGCTATGCGCGAATTGCCTCCAATCAGCCGACATGAGATGGAAGCCGTTCAAAAAGCTCTTGAAGCAACTCGATGGTTGGACAATGGAAAAGATCGGTTGCAGATGATAAAAATGGTTTTCTGGGATAAAAAATATACAGTTGCAGGAGCCGCGCTAAAGTTGGGTTACAGTGAGCGTACAGTCGTTCAATGGCATGGAGATTTCATACGATTGACCGCTCACAATTTCGGACTTATGTGAGATGAATTTTTTTCATGTATTGAAGTATCCTTCAACAGATGGTATTATGAATTCAAATAATTTGCTGAAAGGATGTTCATTATGGCTGGCTGGGATGATATTTTACGAGAATTAGGAGATACGCCTTCTCAAACCGATATTGTTCGTCGCAAATATTTAAAGGCGCTTTCAAACTATACCGGCCGCAATACCATCGCATACTATTCTGCTTTTCTAACACGTTCTGTTGCTGGAACTGATATCAATGATTCCGATATGACTGGTTTTATGAACGCATTGAAAGGTATGGACTGTTCAAAGGGCCTCGATTTAATTTTGCATACCCCTGGTGGCTCTCCGGCAGCAGCAGAGGCTATTGTAAGTTATTTGCGCAGTAAATTTCATAATGATATCCGAGTTATCGTCCCACAAATCTCTATGTCTGCTGGTACTATGATTGCTTGCGCAGCAAAAGTAATTATCATGGGAAAGCAATCTAGTCTCGGTCCTATAGATCCGCAATTCAATGGAATTCCTGCATATAATATTAAAGCCGAATTTGAAGAAGCTAAGGCGGATTTGGCTGTTCACCCTGAAAACGCTCAATATTGGGCTATCAAATTGCAACAGTACCCTGCAGCTTTCATGAAAACAGCGTTAGACGCAATTGAACTTTCTAGTAATCTGATAACAGTTTGGCTTGGAAGCTGTATGTACAATAGTTCTATCCCTGAAGAAAAGGCTATCGTTGAAAACATTGTTCAGCAGTTGAATGAGCATGACCGTTCTAAAACGCATGGCCGACATTTTAATATCGATTTTTGTCGTGATATCGGTCTGAAAATCGAAGAAATGGAGAAAGACAATCGTTTACAGGACAAGATATTGAGTGTTCATCACGCCTACTTGTTGTCACTTTCCAATTCCGATTCAATTAAAATTATCGAATGTCAAAATGGAAAGGCTGTAATCAACCATTCTAGAGCATAAAAGTCGAGTTTGTATATTAGGAGGTTTTGTCCATGAGCACCGATTTGAATAAGCAAGTAGATGACTTATATAAAATTCTTCAAATAGTCGATACGTCTCGTCCGATTTCTAACAGCCTGCATATGGGTGTGCTTAACAATACTCTTCACAGTGAATTTTCTGCTCAAAAAAGTCCATCGGAGGGCATTTTATTATCAAACAGCGTAAAGGAAGTCAAATTTTTGCATTAAAAATCCTTTATTCTAAAATATAATATTATTATAGAAACTCGCAAGACATTAACTGGCCTTGCGAGTTTCTGTTTACGCAGTCTCCGAAGTGCATCCTCCACAGGCGTCATCGATTACTTCCTTACTCGACGGGATAGCTGCTTCTCACTGACACTTCGCGGACTGCTTCTATTATGCCGCCTGAGCGCAGTTTGGAGCGCGGCGCGTGTGTAGACACGGCTGGTTCGATTCCAAGGGCGGCACCACAACGCCGTGCCCCGTCACGGCAAACGCCTGACGCATGGGCAGACATGCCCGCTCGTGGCTGTATGCAGAGTGGTGGTTGACCTCCTTACCAGCCCGAGCAGGCTCTGCATACCACGGAGGCCACAGAATCCGCAAGCCGGTTTGTGAAGTTTCCCGGCAGGCTGTGCGTCAACCGCCAGCATGGAAACGTGCTGGCTTTTTTGATATTCCCACGCCGTCCATCCGGGCGGCTTTTTGATTTTACGGCAAGAGAGGTGGTGACGTGGCCAACGAAGAAAATCTCATCCCGTTCAACGAACGAACGGAGAGCGAACAGAGACAGATCGCCCAGAAGGGCGGCATTGCTTCCGGTGCGGCCCGCCGCCGCAAGCGCAGCATGAAAGAAGCCGCCGACTACTATCTCAGCCTGCCGGAGACCGACCGCCGCCGGGTGAATGCCCTGCTGCGGGATGAGGTGGACAATGAGGATATCGACAATCAGATGTCGGTGGTCATGGGCATTACTGAAGCCGCCAAGCGCGGTGATGCCCGTGCCGCCGGGGTGCTGCTGAAGATGCTGGGCGAGGAGACCGTGCAGGAGGACCCGGCGGCGGATGCACTGGAAGCTGCCCGCAAGCTGCTGGGAGGTGTGGACAGTGCCATTGACTGAGTTTCAGCAGGAGTTTCTTCGCAATTGCTCCCACCGCTGGAACGTCAAGACTGGGGCCACCCGCTCCGGCAAGACCTATCTGGACTGCGCTGTTACCATCCCCAAGCGCGTCTGCGCGGCCCGGGACGAGGGCCTTTGCGTCATGCTGGGCAACACCCTCGGCACGCTGGAGCGCAACGTGCTGGAGCCCATGCGGGCCCTCTGGGGTCCGGAGCTTGTGGGCGTGGTGCGCACCTCGGCGTCCGGCAACATCGTGCAGCTGTTCGGCCGCAAGGTGTACGTGCTGGGTGCCGATAACAAAAAGCACATTGCCCGCATTCAGGGTGCGGCCTTCGAGTACGCCTATGGGGACGAGATCACCACATGGGACGAAGGTGTATTTCAGATGCTGAAAAGCCGTCTGTCCTGTCCGCACAGCCATTTTGACGGCACCTGCAACCCGGATAATCCTCAGCACTGGTTCAAGCAGTTTCTGGACAGCGACGCGGACATCTACTGTCAGGCCTACACCATCGACGACAACCCCACTCTGCCGCCGGAGTTCGTGGCTCAGCTGAAAAAGGAGTACGCGGGCACGGTCTACTATAACCGCTTCATCCTCGGCCAGTGGGCTGCAGCGGGCGGCATCATCTACCGGCCCTTTGCGGACAGCATTGCCGCCGGGGATGGGCGTTTCCTCTGGCTCACAGCCAACCCCTGCCGCCCGTGGCGCATCCACATCGGGGTGGACTTCGGCGGCAACGGCTCCCGGCACGCATTCGTGGCCACCGGCATCCTGCCCTACTACGCGGGGGTCGTGGGTCTGGCATCCGCCCGCATCGACCCGAAGGATCAGGACGCTGACTACCTCGCCGCGCAGCTCATCGATTTCTGCACCGCCGTGTTCGCGCGGTATGGCGAGATCCACTATCTTTTCTGCGACAGCGCCGAGCAGACCCTCATCAACCACATCCGCACCCGGCTGCGGGCCTGCCCGCTTTCCTGGCTGGCCGACCGGGTGCAGAACAGTGCCAAGATCCAGATCATCGACCGCATCCGCCTGACGTCCATCCTGATGGGCGGCGGGCGCTTTTGGTATATGCCGGAAGCTGCCACCCTACGGGACGCGCTGGCCACCGCCCTGTGGAGCCAGAAGCACCCCGGCGTGGATGAACGTCTGGATGACGGCACCACCGACATTGACACCCTCGATGCCTTCGAGTACACCATCGAACGCGATTACAGGAGACTGACTGCAAGATGAACGTTGCCGCTTTTATTGAATACCTGAACAAAACCAAGGGCCTGCAGATCGACGCCTCCTATTATGCCAAAATTGAAAAATGGCGGCAGTGGTGGCAGGGCTATGTGCCCAGCGTGCATAATATCAAGATCACGCGGGAGGACGGCGAACACAAGCGCCGCCGGGCGTCCCTGCGGATGCCCAAGCGCGTGTGCGAGGACTGGGCAAATCTGCTGCTCAACGACAAGACCACCTTCCAGATCGGCGACGCAGCCACCGCCGCCTACCTGCTGGGCAGCGATGAACAGCAGACCGGGGGCCTTTTGCGGCAGCTGCATTTCTGGGAGAACGCCAACAAGCTGGTGGAGAAAGCCTACTGGTCCGGCACCGGCGCTTTCGTGCTGAGCGTGGAGGGCATCAAGGGCACAGACGGCCAGCTGGAAGCAGACCCGGATGCCCGCATCGTACTAGACTACGACCCGGCATCCTGCATCCTGCCCATCAGCGTGGAGCGCGGCGTCGTGACCGAAGCCGCATTTGTATCGGAATGTCTGATAGACGGCAGGCCATGCGCCTATCTGCAGACCCACACGGTCAGGGACGGCGGGTACACCATCACCAACGAATGGTTTGAGATCGGTCAGGGTCAGGACGGTGCACCGGTGTTCACGCCGCGCAAAGCGCCTGTAGGTACGGTGACTGAATTGCAGCCGGAGGGCTCCCCGCCGTGGTTCAGCCTGTTTTCCCCTGCTGCCGAGAAGAACATTGACGGCGGTACGGGTCTGGGCATGGCCGTGTTCGCGGAAGCTCTGGACGCCGCGCAGGGCGTAGACCTTGCCTTTGACAATTACCGGCAGGACCTTTACCTTGGCGGCAAGAAGATCTTCTACGACCGCAGCCTGTGCAAGGTGGTGATCGGTGCCGATGGCCAGCCGCATTACATCCCGCCCGACGACATGAGCGCACAGCAGTTCTTCTCGCTGCCCGGCAAGGAGGCCAGTCTGGATGCCGCGCCGGAGTGGCACGAGTACAACCCGGATCTGCGCACCGAGGACAATCACCGGGCCGTGCAGGATATGCTGGATCTGTTCAGCTTCAAGTGCGGTCTGGGCTGTCACCGGTACAGCTTTGAGCTGGGCAAGGTGGCCACCGCCACCGAGTACACCGGCAGCCGGCAGGACCTTGTGCAGAGCGCCAACAAGAACCAGATCCCCATTGAAACGGCGCTGATCGGCATTCTGCGGGCCATCCTGTGGGCGGCAAAGAACCTGCTGGGCGCACCGGTAGACCCGGAGACCAGCATTTCCGTCAACTGGGACGACAGTTACATCGTCAGTGAGCAGGAACGCACAAACCAGCTGCGGGAGGACGCCATTGCGGGCCTTGTGCCCCGCTGCCGCTACCTCGCCGCCCGGTACGGCCTGAGCGAAAAGGAAGCCCACGCATGGGCCGAGGAAGCCAAAGCGGACAGCCACACTGACGAAGCCCTCACCTTCGGGGGTGCCTGATGCTGCCGCCGTCTTACCTCGACCAGATGCCGGATGCCTTTGTGCAGCTCTGGCAGCAGGTCGAGGACGAGATCCTGCAGGACGTGGCCCGTCGCATCGGCAAGATGGACGCCGTGACCCCCACCGCAAACTGGCAGCTGTGGCGCTACCAGCAGACCGAGGCGCTGCGCAACGACGTGGTGAAGCTGCTGGCGAAGTACACCGGCAAGAGCGAAACGGCCATCCGCAAGCTGCTTTTGCAGGCCGCCACCGAAGCCATGGAGCGGGAGGATGCGATCTATTACCACTACGACATGGAGCCGCCCCCTTTTGAAGAGAGCGCCGCCCTGAACAATTTGTTAGACGCCGGTGCGCGGCAGACCTGCGGCACATGGCAGAACCTCACCGCCACCACGGCAAACACCGTCACAGGGGCCTTTGAGCGCACGCTGGACGCCGCATGGCTCAAAGTGAGCACCGGTGCCTTCGACTACAAAACCGCTGTCAAACAGGCTGTGGACAGCCTTGCAGACGAGATGCCCATGGTCACATACCCCAGCGGGCATAAGGACAGCATCGAGGTGGCCGCCCGCCGTGCCGTGCTCACCGGTGTAAACCAGACGACTGGCAAGCTGCAGGTGGCTCGCATGGACGAAATGGGCTGCGAATTTGTGGAGACGACCGCCCACGGCGGTGCCCGTCCTTCTCATGCAGAGTGGCAGGGCAGGCGCTTCCACCGGGGCGGCGCGGTGGATTACAAGGGTAAACACTACCCGGATTTTGAAGCTGCCACCGGCTACGGCACCGGCGCAGGCCTTTGCGGCTGGAACTGCCGCCACACCTTTTTCGCGGTGTTCCCGGAGCTGGGCGACCCGCCCCAATGGACGCAGAAGCAGCTGCAGGAGCTGAACGCCCGGAACATCGAGTGGAACGGCAAAAAGTATACCGCCTACGAGATATCCCAGATGCAGCGTTCCCGGGAGCGGAACGTCCGCCGCTGGAAAAAGCGTTATCTGGCCGAGGACGCCGCCGGGCTGGACCCCACCGACGCCGCTGTGCGCCTGAGAGCCGCCCGCCAGAGCCTTGCAGAGTTTGCACAGGCCACCGGTGGCCGTGTGGACAGCGCCCGTGTCAGCGTGCCGAAGTTCGGCAGGAGCGAAGCCAGCAGGGCAAGCGCACAGGTACGGAAGGCATCCTCTACATACAGCAGCTTGAACACAAAGGCGAAACCTGTTACAATGCAGTCAATCGCAAATGTTAAGGCATTCAGCTGTGACACACTGGATGCCGCCGGGCAGCAACAGCTGAAAAACGCCCACAAGCGCCTTCTCATGGTCGCTTCAAAGCAGCCGGAAAATGTTGAAGTGGGCAGGGTGTTCGACATCAAGATGAAGCCGCTGACGAAGGATATCACGGGAAGCGCCGAGGGAAGTTCTGTTCAGCTACCCAACTTTGATACCCCGTATGTTGTTATCCACACACACCCTGCCTGCGGTATTTTCTCGCACGGTGATTTGTCGAGTTTCACAAGAAACAAAAATTTGAAGCTCATGACGGCCATCGGTCACAATGGTCATATCTATGCTGTTGAGAAAAGCATCCATTATGATGCTGCCGCTGCAAACGGCATCATTTGGAACCTGAATGCCGAAATAAACCGGCTGAAAAATATCCCTCGCGCGGAACTGTCAGACGAAAAGCTTCTTGAACAGGCAGAGAAGCTGATCCGACAGGCTATCGGAGACCTTCAGGAAAATGGAGTGAAATACTATGAGTAACTGGCTTACACCGGAACGCATTGCAAAAATGCAGAAGTGGCTTCTTGAACATCCGATCGACCACAAGTATGATGAAATGTGCGACATGCTGGACAGCCCTGCCCCGCCAGAACAGCTTGCTTCCCGTGCTGCATATGAAGCTTTGAAAGAAATTAGCAAGCTTCCGCCCGGCATCGAATAACCTTAACCACCATCCACCCGGACGGTGGTTTTCTTTTGCCCATTTTTAAGCACTGTGCAAAATTTGCCCAGTGCTTTTTTCATGCCGTTTTAGCTCATGTTGGTCAGAGCAGCTACCTCGTAAGCAGCAGGCCGCTGGTTCGATTCCAGCAAGCGGCACCATGCGGCGGGCGGCGCGTACCCCGCCCACGACCGAATACTGACAGAGAACAGTGTAAAAAACTGAGGTCTCACACACGAAAGGAGTTTCCACCCATGAAACGTGAAGACGTGAAGAACAAGATCCCCGGCATCACCGATGAACAGCTGAACTGGATCATGCAGGAGAACGGCGCAGACATCAACCGTGAGAAGTCTGCCGCCACGGCCCTGCAGACCCAGCTGGACAACGCAAACGCCCAGCTCAAGACCGCACAGGACGGCCTGAAAGCCTTTGACGGCGTGGACGTGGCAGGCCTGCAGGAGCAGGTCACCAAGCTGAAGGCCGACATGAAGGCGCAGGCCGAGGGCTTTGCCTTCGATAACGCCCTGAATGCCGCCATCATGAGCAAGAAGGGCCGCAGCGTCAAGGCGGTGCGTGCTTTGCTGGATCTGGACGCCCTGAAGGGCTCTGCCGACCGCAGCACCGACATTGCCAAGGCGCTGGACGATGCCACCAAAGCGAATCCGTGGGCCTTTGGCGATGTGCAGGACGGAGAAAAGAAGAACGCGGGCACCTACTCCACCGGTGCTGAGCACGGCGACCCGATGCACGGCGAGGACGATGTGGATCCGGTGGAAGCGTCCTTCAAAGCCATGAACCCCAACATCAAAATTTAAGGAAAGGATGATTTTTCATGCCCCATATTGCAAGAGAGCGTTATTCTGAGCTGGTAGATGCAAAGCTGCGCGCCACCATCGTGAAGCGCGTCGGTGTCATCTGCAACAACCGTTACGAAGGCAGCCCCAAGGCCGGTGCTGTCAAGGTGCCTGTCCGCGACACCGAGGTGACGGTGGCCGACTACAACAAGAAGACCGGCACCGCTATGACCCACGGCGACACCAGCTTCCTGACCGTGAACATCGACAAGGACAAGGCTGTGAACGAGCTGATCGACGGCTTTGACGCCGAGAGCGTGCCCGGCCATCTGGTGGCCGACCGTCTGGACAGCGCCGGTTACTCGCTGGCCCTGCAGATGGAGACCGACGCTTCTGCCGAGCTGGTAACCGGCGGCACCGCCATGGACAGCACTGCTGCCCTGACCAAGGCCAACATCTATGACACCATCGTGGACGCCCGCACCAAGCTGTCCGAGACCCACGTGCCCACGGATGGCCGTTGGCTGCTGGTCTCCCCTGAGACCTATGCCCTGCTGCTGAAGAGCCCGGAGTTCATCAAGGCGTCTGCTCTGGGCGACGCCGTGGTGCAGACCGGCGCGGTGGGCCGCGTGGCAGGCTTTACCGTCTTTGAGGATACCACCCTCGGCGAGAAGGTGGACTTTATCGCGGGCCACCCCAACTGGTTCACCCGCATCGAGGAGTGGAGCGAGCCGGTGGCCGTGAACGACCTGAAGGGCAGCGGCACCTTCATCGGTGCCTGTGCTGTGCAGGGCCGCAAGATCTACGCCCACAAGGTCACCAAGTCCCAGACCGTCCTCGTCAAGAGCCACGCCTGAGGAGGTCTGACCCATGCTCTACTGCACCTATGACCAGTATGCGGCGGCTGGCGGTACAGTGCCGGAAGCTGTCTTCGGTGTGCTGTGCAGCCGGGCTTCCCGCATGATCGATGCCGCCACCTTTGGCCGGGCCGAACCCCACGCCGCCGGGTGCGAGGCCTGCCGGGAAGCATTAGCGGACGCCTGCGCCCAGATCGTCGGCCTGCTGGCCGCTGCATCTGCGGCGGGTGCTGTGCCGGGTGCTGCCAGCGTCTCCAACGACGGCTACAGCGTCACCTTTGGCAGCAATGCCAGTGTGACCGCCGCTGCCCGGCAGGAAGCCTATGAGATCATCCGCACCGCGCTGGGCAGTGACCTGCACGGCCTGCTGTACAGGGGGATTTTGTGATGCAGACAGCCGTTACTGTGGTGAACCTCATCCACGACACCGCCACCGAGACTGACAGGCCGGTGTGCTGGGTGTTCCCGGGGTGCAGCTGGCGGGAATGCCGCTCCACCTCCGGCTCCGGCACCGCCAAGGACCCGGAGCGCACCACCCACATCCGCATCCCGGCCAGCGTGTGCACCATGGGCTACCTGCCCTATGCCCAGTGGGCGGCGCTGTCTGCAGCGGAAAAGGCCAAGCACTGGACCCTGAAACGCGGCTGGAAGCTGGTGCAGGGCGCGGTGCCTGCCTTGACCGAAGCCGAGTATGCCAAACTCGAAAAAACGCACCTATGCTGCACGGCAGCGGCTGTCTCCGATAACCGGGAGCCGCTGCTGCCCCACTGGCACGTGGAAGGGAGCTGATCGTATGAGCGCACCGGTTTTTGATTTCAAGATCACATTCCGTCCCGGCTTTCAGGCCGACATGGACGCACGGTTCGCAAGGCTGCAGTTTGCCTTTTCACAGAAAGTGGTCGATGTTGTGGACAAATATGTGCCGCTGGAAACCGGCGCGCTGAAGAACAGCGTGAATCAGGCATCCAACTTTAAGGAAGGTCTGCTGGTGTACAATACGCCCTATGCCCGCAGGCAGTATTATCTGCATGAACGGGGCACCGACCTGCACGGCGCGAAGGGCGAAACGGAACGTCACCGCGGTTCCTACTGGGGACAAAACGCCATTGCCGACCACAAGGACGAGCTTGAAAAGTTCGCCCATGATGCCGCAAAGCAGTTTCTGGGAGGGAACAAATGAGCGAAACCGTAAAGCCCACCATTGCCGCCCTGCGGGCATGGCTCAAGACCTGCCCGCTGATCGCCGACGAGCAGGAAGCCACCGGCGCGGCTTTCCGCATTGCCGGACTGGAAGAAGAATCCACCGCCTTTTCCATCGAGGACAGTCCCGGTGATCCCATCATCACCAAGTACATCTCCGGCTGGGAAATGGCGAAGAATTACCTCTTCCTCAGCCGCCGGGAGTACAGCGAGGTGGATGCCGTCAGCATCCAGAACAGCGGCTTTTTCGAGCAGCTCACCGAGTGGGTCATGCAGCAGGATGCCCGCCATAACCTGCCCGACCTCTCGGCCTGCGGCGGGGGCAAGACCCCTACCGGCATTGCCGTGACAAACAGCGGCTACATCGTCACAAACAGCGCGGGCAGCTGTAAGATGCAGCTGCAAATGCGCCTGACCTACTACATGCCCAAATGAAAGGAGTTTTGATATGACCGTAGCGGAAGCTATTACCAAGTCCGGCATCACGCCCAGTGCGTCCTATACCGGCATTGAGACGGCCAACGATTTTGTGCTGGCGTTCCAGACCGACAAATCTAAGCAGAGCAAAGAAGCTGACTGGATCGTCTGCGCCGACCACGTCAAGGAGCACTCCGGCTCCCTGAACGCCACCACCGAGGATTCCCAGTACATCCGCACCGGCAACGTCACCGACAAGACCGGCACCCAGCGCACCCTTGCTGTCAACGGTGACCGCTGCGTGGGCGACGCATTTCAGGATTTTGTGCTGAGCCACAAGATCGTGTACGGCACCGGAAGTGATGTGATCGTGCCCTACATCTATTTCAGCCTGCGCACCGGCAAGGGCGAGAAAGGCAGCGCTGCCATCATCGTCACCAGCGATGTGGGCGGTGCAGCCGGTTCCAAGGCCACCTTTGCCTGCGACGTGAAGGCCATCGGCACGCCGGACGAGTTTGACTACAACCCCGCCACCCAGTCCGCTGAGCCTGCCAAGGCCGTCAAGGGCTGATTTTTTTTCAAACACAGTCCCCGCTCCGAACCGGAACGGGGATCTTTTATGCCGTGAACAAAGCTTATTCCTCCGGGGCAGAACCGGGGCACGGCCCAAGAAAGGAGCCAGAACATGGTTATTTGTGGACAGGAATTTGAGTTTTCCCTGATGAACGCCAACGACCTTGACCGCTTTGAGGACGCCAACGAGCGGATGCAGCGCAGGAGCGCCGAGGAAGCAGAGCAGTTCCAGCGCGGCGGCATCCGTCTGGGCGACCATGTGCGTGCACAGGCACGCATTGCCATGGACTGCATCGACGAAATCCTCGGTGCAGGCTCGTCCGACCGTCTGGGTCTGGATGAAAACAACATGGCCCCCATCTATGACGTGATTGAGGAACTGGGCAATGCCTTTGCCGCCGAGAAGCAGCGCTATGCCGCAAAGCCTTTCCAGCCCATGAACCGGGAGCAGCGCCGCGCACAGGCCAAAAAGGGCAAGCACAATCCGCCTGTAAGCTATCCCGCACCGCCTGCCTCCCGGATGGTGGAGCGGGTGGATGCGCAGGTATCCGCAAAGCAGAAAACCGAGCGGCTGATCGATGCCCGGCAGGCTATGAATGCCCTGCGGGATGATCCTGATGCCATGCAGCAGCTGGCGGCATACGCACTGCAGATCGCCGCAGAGCGCCATGTCTGATCTGCTGCTGGACGAGTTGCCCACCCGGTGGCATGGACACGAGATCATCCCGGATTTCCGGCCCATGGTCTGGCTGGTCAACACCTATGTGCGCGGCCAGACAGGAGATGATCCCATCGGTTTTGCGGTCAGCGCTCTCTGGCGTTTTTACAAAGACCCACACTGTTTTCTGAACGACCCTCAGAAGATCATCGACGCCTACGGGTACATGATCGAGTTTTATAAGGCGGGCGAAAAAGCAGCCGAAAGCGCCGCAGCTGAAAGCAGTACCGCGCCCTCTTCCGGTCTTGCCTTCGACTACCAGTGCGATGCCGGTTACATCGTGGCGGCATTCCAGCAGGCCTACGGCATCGACCTGACCCGCGAAAAGGTGCACTGGTTCCGGTTCCGGGCGCTGTTCGCCGCCCTGCCGGAGGATACCCTCATGGCAAAGATCATGAGCTGGCGCACCATGGATCTTTCGGAATACGAAGGCTCCATGCGCGACCGCTACGCCGACCTGCAGGAGCGCTTTGCCCTGCCTGCTGAGCTGAGAGGGGGTGCCGCCCGTGTCGTGTCCGTCGAAGAGCATGACGCTGCGTTCCTTGCGCGGTTCCGGCACTAGCCGCGCCCCGGTGCCCTGCCCCTATTGCGGCCGGGCGCTGCCGGTGTGGGCAGAAAATGCCGCATCCGCCCATGGCCTGTGGGTAAAATGCAAAAATCCCGCCTGTAAGCGGGAGGTAGAGATCAAGTTATAACAGCCTGTGCCCTTGTGCCCGCGCTCCGAATGAGAGGTGGACACAGTGGCAGATTTCAGCATCACCGGTGAAGTAAGGCTGAACAGCGACCCGGCAGAAAAAAGCACCAGTAAGTGGACGATAGCCGCCGGGCAGATGATCGCGGACTTTGCAAAACAGGCATCGTCCAAGCTGGCCGAGGTGGTCAAGAGCGGCGTGGACTACAACGCCACCATGGAAAGCTACCTGACCAACTTCAAGGTCATGCTGGGCAGCGAGGAGGCCGCCGCCACAAAGCTTTCCGAGATCCGCAAGATGGCGGCATCCACGCCCTTCTCGCTGGATGATCTGACCAGCGGCACCCAGACCCTTTTGCAGTTCGGCATTGCGGCAGACGACACCACCGGCGTGCTGCAGCGGCTGGGTGATATCTCTCTGGGCAACGCCGAAAAGCTGCAGACCCTGACCCGCGCCTACGGCAAGATGTCCTCGGCGCAGAAGGTCACGCTGGAAAACGTCAACATGATGATCGATGCGGGTTTCAACCCGCTGAACCAGATCTGTGATGCCACCGGCGAGAGCATGTCCGACCTGTACAAGCGCATTTCGGATGGCAAGGTCAGCTTCAGCGAGCTGGAAGCAGCTGTGGAAGCCGCCACCAGTCAGGGCGGGCAGTTCTACAACGGTATGCTGGAAGCCAGCCAGACCTTCAGCGGGCGCATGTCCACCCTGAAGGATAATGTCAGCGCCCTGACCGGTGAGCTGACCAGCGGCCTGTTTGCAGCTCTGGGTGAGCTGGTGGTCAAGCTGAACGAGGTGGTGGTCTCCTTCCTCGACAGCGACGAGAAGATGGCCCAGCTCAAGGAGACCATCGGCATTGCGACTGCTGTTGTGGCCGCTGCCGGAACGGCATTCCTGACATACAAGGGCTATGTAGCCGCCGCTACTGCAATCGAAGTGATCCACACAGCCGCGACCACGGCCATGACCGCTGCTCACAAAGCCGCCGAAGCCGGGGCGACCGGCCTTGCAGTCGCGCAGGCAGGTTTGAACGCGGTTCTCAAGGCGAACCCCATCGGCCTTGTAGTGGCGGCGCTGGCGGCTCTGGCGGCAGGCCTCGTGACGGCCTACAAGACCAGCGAGACCTTCCGCAATGCCGTCAACTCCGCATTTGCGTCTGTGAAAAAGATCGCACAGAACGCCATCGGCACGGTGGTGGACTGGATCAATGAGCTGGTCGCCAAAATCAGGGGCGCGGCGGCTGCACTGGCAAACCTGAAAAACGGTGTCGGTGCGGCACAGGACGCCTACAATGCCGCCTACAACGGCTACATGGACAACTATAACAAGCGCAAGAACGCGAAACAGTGGGACAGCTCCCACAAAGACCTCGAATGGGACGATGACAACGGATGGGTCCCGAAAGGCACAAGCAGCTCCGGCAACGGCAGCAGCCGTGCCGGGAGCCAGACAGCCGCGAACCCCTACCCTGCCATCACCAGCGGAGCCAAGAAGGCCAGCAAGGCCACGAAGCAGGCCGCCGCAGAAGTCGTCAAGTCCATCTCGGACACCACGACCGAAATCGACGGCAAGATCACCCGCACCACCGAAAACATCACCGAAACGCTCTCCAACGGCAAGACCCAGCAGAAGCAGGTCATCACCGAGACTTCCCGGCAGATGGTGGGCGGTGTGCTGAAGGACATCAAGACCGTCACCAGCATTGCCGCCGACGGCACCAAGACCGTCAAGCAGACCATGGAGACCGTCCGCGAGACCGCCAAGACTGTCACCTCCACCTTTGAGACGCTGGCAGACGGGGTCAAGACCACCACCCAGACCGTCACCGAGACCCTGACCGACGGCACCGAGACCCAGAAGCAGGTCATCACCGAGGTCTACGACGACGTGGTGGACGGTGCCCTTGTGACGGTGGAGAAGATCAAGACCGTCGCCGCCGACGGCACCGTGCAAGTGGCCGAGCAGATCAAAAAGTCCAGCGCGGAAACCTTTGACGGCCTGTGGAAGGAGATCCAGACCGAAGCAGACAGCGGCATACTTGGCACCTTCGATGACCTGTACACCGCCGTCAAGAATCAGGACTGGCTCTCCGTCGGCAAGTGGGTGGCAAACACCATCTACGGCGGTCTGACTGCCAACCAGAAGAAGCAGGTCGATGATTTTGCCCTTGGCATCGTGACTAAGCTCAACAAAGCGCTGGGCGGTGCCCGCGATCAGCTGGTGCAGGGAGCTATCGACCTTGGCGGGCAGATCGTGAACGGCCTGACCGGCGGCTTCTCTGAGGTCTGGCAGCAGGCACAGGGCCTTGGTTCCACCCTCGTGTCGGTCTTTCAGGGCCTGCAGGGGCCGCTGAGCACGGCGGCTCTCGCCATCAGTCAGGGCCTGAGCGGCGGTCTGCTGTCCAGCTTCCCCACCATTTTTGCGGGCGTCGCTTCCCTGATCGGCGCGGTCGGTGCAGCCTTTGAAGGCCTGCTGGCCGCGATCTCCGCCGCCCTGAGCGCTACCTTTTTTGGCATCCCGATGGGCCTGATCGTGGCAGCGGCAGCGGTCGCGCTGGGCGTTGCCATTGCGGCCATCGTTGCATCGCTCGGCGGCTCTAAAAAGAACGTAAGCCACGGCGGCGGTTCCTCTGGCGGCGGTTCGTCTGGCTCTGGCAGCATGGGCAGCGTGGATATCACCACCGGCACCGGCAGTCTGGAAGATGCCATCAACGCCAACACCAAGGCGCTGGAAAAGACCAACTCTGCCCTTGCCGATATGATCCGGCAGGCGGGGGCGCTGGTGCTTTCCGACAACATGCGTCTTGGCAGCACCGTGGCCGCTTCCGGCACCGCACAGGTGGTGTCTGCTGCCAACAGCTACCACCGCGAGGGTGATACCAACATCACCCAGAACTTCTACAACGGCCACGACACCGCCGCCGCACAGCAGCGGGAAGCCCGCTGGGAAGCCGACAAGGCCAAGGCCCGCAAACGATGAAAGGAGGACACTGTGCTATTTAAGGACCATCTCAAAATCGTGACAGATGCCGGTGCCGTCCTGCATCTGGGCTGGGACTACGATGCCCCCTACCTTCTCGACCCGCTGAACGGGGCGGATGTGGACCTGCAGACCGCGCAGGGTGTCAATCAGGTGGGCGACACAGTGGAGGGTCAGAGCGTCTCCGGCGTGTCCCGCACCCTGTCGGTCGTGTTCTGGGGCAGGGATGCGTTGACCCATGCAAGAGCTTTTACCAAAAAGCTGCCCTACTTCACCAAGGGCACCCTGTACTTTGGCGACCACTATTTCACCCGCTTCGTGCTGCAAAAACTGCCCTATTTTTCCAGCTACACGCCGGACCCGCGCTGTGAGCTGATGCTCTACAGCGAAAAGCCCTTCTGGTACGACCTCAACGCCGTCAGCAGCGTGCTGGGCGGGTACGAAAAGGCGTTTAGCTTCCCCGTCTGCTACGACAGCCACATCTACGGCATCAAGCGGGACGGCACGGCGGCAGTGCTGCGCAACGAGGGCAGCTTGCCGGTGCCCTTCACGGCCACCCTGCGGTGCGACATGCCGGTGACGCATCCCAAGGTGGTGGACCTGCAGACCGGGGCCTTCATCGGCTTTGACCTGACCCTGCAGCCGGACGAGACGCTGGAGATCTACCGCAGCACATCCGACCGGCTGGCCTGCACCCTGACCCGGGCAGGCGTGACCGAGAACATCTTTGCAAAGCTGGACGAGGACAGCACCCTCACCGAGCTGCAGCCCGGCGATAACGTGCTCTCCATGCAGGCCGAAAACGGCTCCGGTTACCTGCAGGCATCCGTCAGCTTTTACCCGATGGAGGCGGGCATTCTGCCCGAACCGCTATGCGAATAGACGTTTTGGACGCAGACACCCTTGCCCGCGTGGGCTGGGTGGATGTGTGGGTGTCTTTTTACTGGGACAGCCCTTACTACTCAGAGGGCAGCTTCACGCTGGAAGTGCGCCCCACCGCCGAGAACTTGCAGCTTTTGCAGGAGGGCCGCTGGCTGGTGCGCAGCGACGAAAGCCCCCGCATCCCCATGCGCATCTGCGCCCGCGCCAACCAGAACGAGGACTCGAACCTTGTGGTGTCCGGCTACCCGGCAACATGGCTGCTGACAAAGCGCGTCTCTGCTGTGACGGTGAAGAACCAGAACGCGGAATCCGCCATGCGCAGCCTTGTGAGCGCCGCAAAGCCATGGCCCCGCCTTGCGCTGGGCACCGAGTACGGCTTTGACACCACCTTTGAAAAGCAGACCTCCGGCGGCAGCATTTTCGACTACTGCCAGACCATCGGGCAGGCCTGTGATCTGGGGTTCCGCATCGTGCTGGACGGCAAGGGCAGCAAGAAAAAGCTGCTCTTCGAGTGTTTCCGCCCCACCTTCGACCCGAACCGCCGATACAGCCCCCAGTGGGGCAATCTGCTGAATGCCGGGTGGAGCTTTGCCGACACCGACTACGCCAACGTGGCCCTTGTGCAGGGCGCTGGCGAAGGTGACGAGCGCGCCACCGTCTGGGTGGGCGATGTAAACGCCACCGGCGCTGATCGGCGGGAAATGTACATCGATGCCCGGGACATCCAGCCGGATGAGGACAAAAACGAGACCAACACCAGCCAGAGCTATCTGGAAAAGCTGGCTGACCGGGGCGGCGAAAAGCTGCTGGGCCAGCTGCGCACCGGCAGCATCGAGTTTGACGTGGACGATGATACCCTGCAGGTGGGCGACGTGCTGAGCGTCAGCCTGCCCCAGCTGGGCTACACCGCCATGGTGCGGGTAGCCGACATCATCACCCAGAGCGAGGACAGCGGCACCACCCGCACCATCCGGCTGGGCACGCCCACATGGCACAAGACCTGAAAGGAGGACTTTATGGCTGATATCATCACTTACCCCGAAAACGGCATTACCTACGATGCCGACGACGCTTCGGGTTACCTTGCCACCCGCCTGAGCGGCGTATACAGCGCCGAGGAGGATTTCTCCGTCACGGCACAGGGCGGCCTGAGCGTACAGGTGAGCGCCGGTCAGGCATGGGTGCGCCCGGCGCGGTTCAAGGGCCGCAGCATCATCATGGAGCAGCCCACCACCGTGGTGCTCACCGAAGCGGACCCTGTGCGCAGCCGCATTGACCGTGTGGTTCTGCGCTACGATGCCTCCGCCAAAAAGACCAGCCTGCAGGTGCTGGAAGGTGTCCCGAATTCTGCCGGGCCTGCTGCCCCGGCCATCACCCGCACCGAGCTGATCTACGACCTCTGCCTTGCCGAGATCAAGCGCCCTGCAGGCTCCACCGCCGTTACCGCCGCCGACATCTACGACACGCGCGCAGATGAGACCGTCTGCGGCGTGATGCGGGATGGTGTGCATGGCATCCCCACCGGCACGCTGGTGCAGCAGTGGAAGGCCGTGATCGAATCCATGAGGGGTGGCAGCTTTTACACCCGTGCCGAGGTGGATGCGCTGTTGAAAAGCTTGAAAAGCGTGGATCCTTTTCCCGTGGGCAGCATCTACCAGAGCACCAGTTACACCAGTCCCGCCGCACTGTTTGGCGGTACATGGCAGGAGATTGCGCAGAACCGGGTACTGATGGGTGCTGGCAGCGGCCACGCAGCGGGCACCACCGTGGAGGCCGGACTGCCGAACATCACAGGCTCTTTTGTCGCGGATGTAAAAAAGGGTGA